>OKRX01000003.1_pt1 | contig 159204 bp, 155 predicted proteins | sample 1601241 | NCBI WGS metagenome assembly OKRX01 (sample SAMEA3541500, study PRJEB24748) | human gut metagenome | biome: human gut; feature: human-associated habitat; material: faeces | place: China | collected 2012
GATATCATGTGCAAAAAATTCACTCCAGATGAACTGAACAAGATGGATCACAAAACCAAGAACGATGTCATCTACCACATGCAGGATCGGCTTGACCGGTTGGAACAGAACTATGAAAATCTCATAGAGCAGATCCGGCTGGCAAATCAGCAGCGTTTTGGCCGCCAGACAGAAAAACTGGATGATATCGCAGGACAGCTTTCTTTTTTTAATGAAGCAGAAGCGGATTATGATGAAGCAGCCAAAGAGCCAACCGTGGAAGATGTCATTGATCCATCCAGAAAGGCAGTACGAAAGCCTAAGAAAAAAGGCCAGCGTGAAGAAGACCTGAAGGATTTTCCGCAGGAAGTAATCCCTCATGATATACCGGAACAGGAACTGAATGAAGCTTTCGGTGAAGGGAACTGGAAAAGTATGCCGGATGAGGTTTTCTGGCAGCTTCGTTTCGAACCGGCCAAATGGACTGCGGAAAAACACATCATAAAAGTGTATGTTGGAACAGATGGTGCGCATCAGGATGAATTTCTTCGTGGCGATCATCCGGAAACGATGTTCAGGGGAAGCATTGCAACTCCTTCTCTTGAAGCCGCGATCATCAATGCCAAGTATGTAAACAGTAATCCGCTTGACCGCATTTCCAGAGACTTCCAGGCAAACGGCCTGAATCTGTCCAAACAGACGATGTCCAACTGGACGGTGTGGACGGCTGAGCGCTATTTATCACCAGTGTGTGATCTCATGAGAAAGCGTCAGCTGGAAGCACACGTAAATCAGAGTGATGAAACACCTGTGGATGTAATCCATGATGGCAGACCTGCAGGTTATTTATACACCATCAGTCAGAAAGAACTGTTAAACATTCAATAAGGAGTGCATGGATATTTTTAAATGGTATAGGTGAATTCAGAAACCTGACGGTTGATAATATCTTCTAAGGTAATACTGTCGAAATATTTTGTGACAACATCGTACAGGCCTTCATAAATTGGTAAAGTAATACAGTCTTCACATTTTTTACACAGGTTTGGGGTGTTATCCATACAGCTTACAGGAACAAGACTTCCCTCAGCGCTTTCTAAGATTTCACGGACTGTGATTTCGGAAGGCGCTTTTGCCAGCCTGTAACCGCCCATATGTCCCTTTGTTGCGCTAAGTAAATTACCTCTGTTCAGGAACGGGATGATCTGCTCCAGATATTTCTTTGAAATATCCTGTCTTTTTGAAATGTCTTTTAATGCGATAAATCCCTGATCATAATGCTGCGCCAGATCTACCATCATGCGCAGGGCATAGCGTCCTCTGGTTGATATTTTCATAGGATCACCTCCTCGCTGCCTATTATACTACAGAAAAGATAGGCTTTCAACGCTTAAAAATAGATTGACAAATGGAATCTGTGGCACTATACTTACATAAACATATATAACCTATATAAATAATAGGTAATAAAAGAATGGAGGAAAAAATCATGGCAGATATCAGGAAAAGCTCATTAGAATTAATTGGAGGAACACCGCTTCTGGAGGCGGGAAGATACAGTAAAAAAGCAGGGGTAAATAAGGCGGTTATTTTGGCAAAGCTGGAGTATTTGAACCTGGCAGGATCTGTCAAAGACAGAATTGCGCTTGCTATGATCGAAGATGCAGAGAAACGCGGCATTTTAAAGCCTGGAGCGACGATTATTGAACCGACCAGCGGGAATACTGGAATCGGGCTTGCGGCTGTGGCTGCGGCAAAAGGATATAGGGCTATTCTTACACTGCCAGATACCATGAGCATTGAGCGCCGGAATCTCCTGAAGGCTTATGGAGCCGAGCTGGTACTGACGGAAGGTTCCAAGGGGATGAAGGGAGCCATTGCGAAAGCAGAGGAATTAAACAGGGAAATTGAGGGTTCGGTTATTCTGGGGCAGTTCATTAATCCCGCAAATCCAAAGATACATAAAGAGACGACAGGGCCGGAGATCTGGAAACAGACAGATGGAAAGGTGGATATCTTCGTTGCCGGCGTCGGAACAGGAGGAACCATTACTGGTGTGGGAGAATACTTAAAGGAACAGAATCCGGATATCCAGATTGTAGCAGTGGAACCGGCAGGAAGTCCGGTTCTTTCCAAGGGAACCCCGGGAGCCCATAAGATTCAGGGGATCGGAGCCGGATTTGTGCCGCAGACACTTAATACGGAGATTTATGATGAAGTCATTACGATTGAGAATGAAGACGCATTTAAAGAAGGGAGAGCTTTTGCAACATCAGAAGGCATCCTGGTCGGCATTTCTTCCGGAGCAGCATTAAAGGCTGCGGTTATCCTTGCAGGCAGACAAGAGAATGCAGGTAAAGTGATCGTTGCATTGCTTCCCGACTCTGGAGACCGGTATTTGTCAACAGCCTTGTTCAGCACAAATTAAAACTGCAGGTGATACAATGACATTAACACAGTTACAATATGTAGTGGCAATTGCGGAAACAAAGTCCATGAATAAAGCGGCGGCCGCTTTATTTGTATCACAGCCGGCATTGTCAGGTACAATTAAGGATTTAGAAGAGGAGCTTCAAACGGAACTGTTTATCAGAACCAATAAGGGAATCGTGATCACAACAGAAGGCCAGGAATTTTTAAGCTACGCAAGGCAGATGGTTGAGCTTGGAAATCTGGTGGAAGAGCGGTTTGTGAATAAAACAATAGCAAAAAAGAAGTTTAGTGTGTCCATGCAGCATTATTCTTTTGCAGTGGAGGCATTTATTAAACTGGCAAAAAATTTTTCTATTGGGGAGTATGAACTGGCGGTTCATGAAACAAAGACCCACGAAGTGATTGATAATGTAAAGGATTATAGAAGTGAACTTGGTGTGCTCTACTTAAATTCCTTTAATGAAAAAGCAATGACCAGAATACTGGAGGATAATGATCTGGAATTCATGCCTTTATATGACTGTGGCATATCTGTTTACCTTAGTAAGAACCACCCCCTCGCAGAGAAGACGAAGATTACAATGGACGAGCTGTCCGAGTATCCATGCCTGTCTTTTGAGCAGGGGGAAAGGAATTCCTTTTACTTTGCAGAAGAGGTATTCAGTACCCATGCATACAAACAGATCATCAAAGCAGATGACAGAGCGACGATGCTGAATCTTATGACAGGATTAAATGGTTATACTCTGTGCAGCGGGATCATATGTCAGGATCTGAATGGGGATTTCTACGTGTCGGTTCCTCTTGATACAACAGATACCATGACAATCGGTTATATCAAGCGGAAAAATATACCCCTCAGCCTTCTGGGCAGAAAGTATATTGATATTCTTAAATCCTATAAATGAGTTCGGTATTTCAGCGGTTTATTCATTGTTATAATGGAAACTTATAGCCAGTTCTAACTTCTATGTATTTTACAGGAAATGAGAAGCCGGTTATAATAGGCCCATAAAACCTAGTTAACATATAGGAAACAGAGGCGAATCGGAGGAGAATGATATGAGCAAATACAGATTTGAGACGCTGCAGTTACACGTAGGACAGGAACATCCAGATCCGGCAACTGATTCAAGAGCGGTACCGATTTATCAGACAACATCTTATGTTTTCCGAAACTCTCAGCATGCGGCAGACCGATTTGGCCTTGCAGATGCCGGTAACATCTATGGAAGACTTACGAATTCCACACAGGATGTGTTTGAGAAGAGAATAGCGGCGCTTGAGGGCGGCTCCGCTGCCCTGGCATTAGCAAGTGGAGCGGCGGCTATTGCTTATACCATTGAGGCTCTGGCGGCAAACGGTGGGCATATTGTCGCACAGAAGACGATTTATGGGGGAAGCTATAATCTGCTTGCCCATACCCTTACCCAGTATGGAATTACCACAACTTTTGTGGATGCCCATAATCTTGAGGAAGTAAAGGCAGCGATCCAGGATGATACCAGGGCTGTCTATCTTGAAACTTTAGGAAATCCGAATGCAGATATTCCGGATATTGACGCCATTGCAGAACTTGCACATGCAGCAGGACTTCCTGTCGTAGTAGATAATACATTTGGCACACCTTATCTCTTCAGGCCCTTTGAGCATGGCGCCGATATCGTCGTTCATTCGGCAACTAAGTTTATTGGCGGACACGGAACTACACTTGGTGGAATTATTGTTGAGTCCGGAAGGTTCGACTGGAAGACAAGCGGAAAGTACGGCAATATCGCTGATCCAAATCCAAGCTACCATGGAGTAAGCTTCTATGATGCGGCAGGCCCCGCAGCATTTGTAACTTACATCCGGGCCATTCTTCTCCGTGATACGGGGGCAGCCATTTCACCCTTTAACGCATTTCTTTTGCTTCAGGGGACAGAGACTTTATCCCTTCGTCTGGACAGACATGCAGAGAACACCAGAAAGGTTGTAGAGTTCCTAAGGAACCATCCAAAGGTTGCCCGGGTGAATCATCCGTCTCTGGAGGAACATCCGGATCATGAGCTCTATGAAAAGTATTTCCCCAATGGCGGAGCGAGCATCTTTACGTTTGAGATCAGGGGTGGAAAAGAAGAGGCATGGAAGTTTATTGATAACCTTGAGATTTTCTCACTCCTTGCAAATGTAGCGGATGTGAAAAGCCTTGTCATTCATCCGGCCAGCACAACCCATAGTCAGCTTACAGATGAAGAACTTGCAGATCAGGGCATCAAACAGAGTACGATCAGACTCTCGATTGGAACAGAACATATTGACGATATTATCGCTGATCTTGAAAAGGGATTTGCCGCGATATAAAGGAATGAAGGCAGCTGGCTCAATTACCCAGGGAATTTCCTTATTAAAACAGGAAATTCCCTTTTTGATGTCATCAACGATCCGTGAAATCTTTCGTAAGCAGCCAGTTTGATTTTTATAAAATAAGATCAGTGTGTAGCGCCCTCGGCAGCCTTTATATCAGATTCATGTTCGCCGATAGCTCTGATTGCGGCTTCGATCCCGGCAGCAATATCTTCGATGCTCATGGAAGGGGCGGGAGCCGGACGGTTGACGGTCTGGCTGTGGATAAAGGGAACGTGCATAAAACCGCCTCTTACTCCGGGGTATTTCCGTTCCAGAGTATAAAGGACGCCATACATCAGATGATTGCATACAAAGGTTCCGGCAGTATTCGATACGCTGGCGGGAAGTCCTGCCTGACGGATAGACTGCACCATAGCTTTGATGGGCAGGGTAGAGAAGTAAGCCGGGGCTCCGTCCTTAAAGATGGGGAGATCGATGGGCTGATTACCTTCATTATCTTTAATACGGGCGTCATCCAGATTGATCGCCACCCGTTCGGGCGTCAGTCCATAGCGTCCGCCGGCCTGTCCGATACACAGGACGGCGTCTGGCATTTCCTGTTCTATGGCCTTTGCCACTGTTTGAATGGATGTTCCGAATACAGTGGGAACCTCCAGCTTAACGATAGAAACAGAGCCGATCTGGTTCTGTACTTTTTTTACGGCTTCCAGAGCCGGGTTAACCGGTTCGCCTCCAAAGGGATCAAATGCTGTAAGTAAAAGCTTCATAATAAAATATCCTTTCCGCAGATGGTGTGAAAACAGCTTCAAATGTATCAGAATGCCAGAAAATACATCAGTACAATATGGATGGCCAGCATGAAAAGAGCCATGGGGAGCTGGGATAAGATTACGGTGTATTTGTTTTTCGTTTCCAGTACTGCCGCTGGGAGAATGTTAAAATTAGCAGCCATGGGCGTCATCAGAGTACCGCAGTAGCCAGCTGTCAGTCCAAGGGCGCCTACAACCGCCGGATCGGCTCCCTGTGCGATCAGGAAAGGTATACCGATCCCGACGGTAATTACGGAAAAGGCAGCAAAACCATTTCCCATGATCATGGTAAAAACCGCCATGGCAATACAATAGACTGCGGTAGCTGCAAACAGATTTCCGGAAGGAATCACAGCGCTTACGCCTGCGGCAATTACATCGCCGACTCCCGCAGCGGTAAACACGGCTCCAAGAGCGGCCAGAACCTGCGGGAGAATACCGGTGACGCCGACATTGTCTGTAAGACGAGTACAGTCCTTTGCCGCATATACAGGTTTTGGGCGAAAGAGCAGGAAAGCCGCAATAAGTGCAATTACTCCTGATACGCCGATGGCGTTATTGGCTCCCAAAGATTTAAAAAAGGTAGCGACCAGTACGGCGCTGAAGGCCAGAAGAAGAGGCGGAATAAATACAGAATATCCTAACCGGTCTGCCGCTGCACGTGTTTTGGCTGCCGCGGGAACGTCGCTGCTGCTGGGGGCAACCCTTTTAAATGCAGTGAGGATCGCCATAAGGACGACACATAGTCCGGTGATCCATCTGGGGAAATAGGGACCCGCAATAAATGTAGCGGCCAGAATAAACCAGAAGGCCGCGGTTGTAATCCGTTTTTCACAGGTCGGATCCTTTAAAGCCTTAAAGCCTGTGCCAATAAAAATAAGGCCTATAATACAGTAAAAGAATTCAGCAACTGCAGTACTGAGAGTCCAGGTCATATTAGTTTGCCTCCTTTTTTCTGCGTTTATCTCCGAATCTGCGTTTCAAAATCCGGTCAAAAAGCAGGGCATAGACCACACCTGCCACCAGAGAAAGTACGGCGATGGGGATTGACTGTCCGGCAATCTGAAGGGCGTCTACGGGATAGCCCTGTTCACTTAGGGTGGACACAATCAGAAGTGTGCCGGAAGAACCCATAAAGCAGTTCTGAGCAAAAAAGTTACCGTAATTTTCGCTTCCTGAGCACATACCCTTAATTTGATCTTCAGTCTTTTCGTCCAGTTTGTCATACTGGACAACAGCGGCTGCCTGAGCTATAGGATTGATCAGAGGACGGATAAACTGGACATGGCCTCCGATGCGAAGAGAAAATGCCGATGCAACCGTACGAATAGCCTGCCAGATCGCAATCAGACGGCCGGTTGTAACATTTTTCAACGATTTGATAAAATCGACAGCCTTATCCTTTAAGCCATTGCGCTCGCACAGTCCGATAACGGGCAGGGTCAGGATAAAAAGAGTAGCTGTCCGGTTAGTGATAAAGGCGGTTCCAAGAGTATCCAGAATCTCCAGCGGACTCATGCCTGCCACCAGACCGGTAGCAAGACCTGCTGTTACCACCACGGCTAGAGTGTCCAGCTTAAGTATAAATCCTGCAATTACGATGAGGACGCCGATCAGTTTCACAATTTCCATACAAATCTCCCTCCTTAATAAATGCGCTGTAAAAGCGCTTTTTATTTTTGACATCCGGATGTGTCGATAAAATTGTCGGAGAGGAACAACAGGAAAATATTCTGTATTCTTCAGCGGATCAGACTACACACATAATAAAAAAATATGGTATTATTAAAACAGAGAGAAACACAGTACAAAAGTTGATTTCAAGGAAGGGAACAACAGAATGGATTGCATAGGAGAAAGAATTTTGAATGCATTTTGCGGCGCAGTCGCCGTTTATGATGAAGAATGTAAAACGTTTTGTTTCCAATATTGTCCGGAAAAAGTAGTGCAGCTCTTAGGGTATGATATGCCGTATTTTGATCTGAATTTCAGTAAAGATGCCCTGGGGCTTTTGTGTGACGAGGACAGAATGGAAGTGGAGCATGCAATTATGTCCGCAAAGTCCAGGCATATAGGAATCAAAGTTTACTCTCCGGTCAAAGAGAAAACAAGCTGTTTAAAGTGGTATAAAATAGAGGGATGGGAGGATGGAACAACATACTGTCTCCTTTTTGGGGGAATGTCCCAGGAAACCCAGCTGTTCCAGAGCATAGCCAGTGAAAATGCAGACAATATTTATGTGATTGATAAAGAAAATTATGATCTTCTTTATGTAAATGGTTTTAAACGTGCATTCTGGAATGAGGAAGGGCAGAATACACCTAAATGTTATGAGCATATTTATAATAAAAAAGAGCCCTGTTTCCATTGTATGATGAAGATGGGCGGGTCAGAGGAAATGCCCTGTGAGACGAGCTATGAAGAGGGAGGGCGCTGCTATGCTACACATTTTAAAGAAACAGAGTGGAACGGGACGCCTGCATATATAAAATATGTGAGGGATATTACCGAAGAAGCAACGGTGAAAAGAGAAAAGGAGCGTCTGGAAAAATATTTCGAGACAGTTTTGAAGTACCTTCCGGGCGGAGTTGCTGTTGTTCACCATGGACTGAATGGGAGATTGACTCCGGAGTATTTGTCCGATGGATTTGCCGAGATGGTTGATATGTCTATGGAAGAAGCCTGGGATATGTATAAGACAAATGCGCTTTCAGGTGTCCATCCGGATGATCAGGAATATGTAAAACAGACATTAGACCGCTGTATTCGTGAAAACTGCGACAGAGAAGCCCTTCAATACCGGCTGAAGAAGGGGAGCGGCGGTTATATCTGGGTCAATACAAAATTTTCCGTTATTCAGTGTGAAGCTGGGGACGCCATGGTTTATGCGGATTATCATGACATTACAGAAGAGAGAGAAATGCAGGAGAGATTAAGGCTTCAGTACAGGGAGCAGATTTTCCAGCATTATTTGATAACAGATCCCAACACACTGATTTTAGGGCATTGTAATATCACAAAAAATAAGATTATTGAGATTGAAGACCGTACCAATTCCGGACTTCTCGAACGGTTTGGTGATAAACGGGAGGATTTTTTTACAGGAATTGGAACTCTGGTAGCGTCAGAAGCGGAGCGGAGCCTGTTTTATGAAAAATATTTAAATGAACCGTCTATCAGGGCTTTTGAAAATGGGATAAAGGAAGTTCTGATGCCATGTTTTGTGAAGCTTCCGAATTATCCGCAGGGAAGATATGTACAGTTTAAGGTGAATCTTGTGGAAACCCCGGATACGGGAGATATAACGGGTATTTTAACGGTTACAGATATTACGGAAAAGACAATACAGGACAGGATCATCCGAATGCTGTCATCTTTAAATTATGACCTGGTTGCAGACGTGGATTTGATAAATGATCAGTATAAAGTCGTAAGCGGTGGGGACCATAATATAACAGAAGCTCAGGGAAGCCTGATGGAACGGGTGAGACGTGTGGTTGAGGAGCTTGTGGTGGACTCGGAGAAAGCATATGTAAGGGATATGCTGGATCCGGGGAAGATGGTCAGCCGGCTGAAGGACGGAGAATTCTATTCGTTCCGGTATTCTGTAAATAATGGAAGCAATGAAATCCAGACTAAAAATATGATTATTTCCGCCATTGATCTGAGTCTTGGCAGAATCTGCCTGGTGCGGACAGACGTAACCGATATGCTTGCCGCGGAAAGAAAAGTGAAGTATGATCTGGAAAAGGCATTATCAGAGGCAGAAAAGGCAAGCAGGGTTAAGAGTGATTTTCTGTCTTACATGAGCCATGATATCCGTACCCCTATGAATGCTATTGTGGGAATGACAACTCTTGCGCAGGCCAATCTTTCGAATTCACGGAAGGTGGAGGATTACCTGAAAAAGATTTCTGTATCTTCTCAGCATCTGCTGAGTTTGATTAACGATATTCTGGATATGAGCCAGATTGAGCAGTCCAAATTACATTTGAATGTGCAGGTTATTCATATTGATGAACTTCTGAATCAGATTTCCTCTATTATGGCTTCCCCATCAAAGGACGCGGGACTGAAATTTATGGTTGAGCGGGGAGAGATACAGCATCTGTATTTTCAGGGGGATGCCTTACGGATAAAACAGATTTTAATCAACATACTCAGCAATGCATTTAAATTCACCATGGAAGGCGGAAACGTTCGGTTCAGGACGGAGGAAATACCGTCATATGAAAGCGGAAGAGTAAGGTATCGTTTTGTCATCAGCGACACGGGAATCGGTATGACACAGGAGTTTATCAGCCATTTATTTGAGCCCTTCTGCCGCAGTGAACGGGTGAACAGGGTAGAGGGAACCGGTCTGGGACTGAGTATTACAAAGGGGCTTGTAGATCTTATGGGGGGTAAAATCCGGGTAGAAAGCCAGCTTCATCAGGGAACGATGTTTGAGATTGAACTGGAATTTGCTGTGGCAGACGGAAAGCAGAAGCGTTCCCCAAATGCGGATGAATGCATACCGGAGGAATCGCTGGAAGGAAGACATTTTCTTCTGGTAGAAGACAATGCGATCAATTCAGAAATTCTGGCAGAACTTCTTCAGATGTGGGGAGCAACCTGTGTTTTGAGGGAGAATGGGCTGCAGGCAGTAGAGGAGTTTGAAAGCAGTGTTCCGGGAACATACGATGCGATTTTAATGGATATACAGATGCCTGTTATGAATGGCTATGAGGCAACGCGCAAAATCCGCAGTTCGTCCCATCCGGAGGCGAAGACAATGGTGATATTGGCTATGACTGCAAATGCATTTGCAGAAGATGTGCAGAAATCCATAAGTGCCGGAATGAATGGCCATGTGGCTAAACCCGTAGATATGAAAATACTGTACAATACCTTAATGGCGTTGTTAGATGATTAAACAGTGACAGGGAGAAAGAGATATGTACATTGCAGACCTTCACATTCATTCCAGATATTCCAGAGCCACCAGCCGTGAGCTGACACCGGAGCAGTTGGATCTGGAGGCGGGAAAAAAGGGAATACATCTTTTAGGAACTGGGGATTTTACCCATCCGGCCTGGCGTGAAGAGCTGTATGAGAAGCTGGTCAGGGCAGAGGACGGACTGTACCGCCTGAAGGACGAATACAGGTCAGAGAATGGACGGCGGTCAGAGACAGCTACGCCACGTTTTGTTGTTTCCGGAGAGATCAGCTCCATTTACAAACAGGACGGAAAGGTGCGAAAGGTTCACAGTCTGATTCTTCTGCCTGATTTGGAGGATGCCCAGAGGCTGTCGGCGAAACTGGAAATGATTGGAAATATACATTCAGACGGCCGTCCCATTCTTGGACTTTCCTGCCATGATCTTCTGGAAGTCATGCTGGAGATCTGTCCAGGGGGAATGCTGATACCAGCCCATATCTGGACGCCTCATTTTTCCATGTTTGGTGCATGCTCTGGTTTTGACCGGGTGGAGGACTGTTTTGGGGAGCTGACGCCCTATATCCATGCAGTGGAAACCGGGCTTTCCTCCGATCCGCCGATGAACTGGCGGCTTTCTGCCCTGGACCGGTTCCAGCTCATTTCCAATTCAGATGCCCATTCCCCTGCCAAGCTGGGAAGAGAGGCAAATCTTTTGAACTGTGAAATGTCCTATGCGGGGCTGAAAAATGCCATTGAAACAGGAGAGGGATTGGAAGGCACGATTGAGTTTTTCCCGGAGGAGGGGAAATACCATTTCGACGGACACCGGAAATGCCACATCTGTCTGAGTCCGGCGGAGGCGAAACGGTATGGCGGGATCTGCCCGGTATGTAAAAAGAAGCTTACTATGGGCGTTTCTCATCGGATCGATCAGCTGGCAGACCGGCCCGAAGGCTTTATACCAGAGGGAAGAAAAACGTTTGAAAGCTTGGTTCCTCTTTTGGAGGTCATTGCTGCGTCTACCGGACGGTCTGCTGCGTCAAAGAAGGTTCAGGAAGAATACTGTAAAATGGTGGATGAGCTGGGAACGGAATTTGATATTTTAAGAACGATTCCGATTGAAGAAATCAGAAGCCATTCTGGTCATCTGATTTCTGAGGGGATCCGCCGTCTGCGGGAAGGCCGGGTAAAACGTCTTCCGGGCTTTGACGGAGAATATGGTATCATCCGGCTTTTTGAACCGGATGAAATTGCAAATCCGGACGGACAGATGAGTTTCAGGATATCAGCCCCATTCAGTACCGTCTGATCCGTGAATGGAACCGTGATGGAAAGGAACTGTTTGTGATCGGTGATCCGGCAGATGAACCTGTTTGATTTTATATAGAAACCCAGAGAGGGCTGGTATTGACATTTTTCCCTCTGGATGCTATAAATAAAACCATACTAAGTTACTATGAATAGTGTGCAAACGTAATACCCAGGAGGACATTATGGAAAAATATAGGAAAATTGCAGGAAAATGTCTTGCAGCAGTTCTCTCTGCTGCCATGGCGCTGTCCTTGGCAGCCTGTGCAGGAGGTACCGGAAGCAGTGAAAGCCAGAGCCAATCTGCCAAACAGGAGGCAGCTGCAGAAAAGCCTGCTCAGGCCACAGGGGAAAAGATTGTAAATGTGGGAGTAACAGGAACAGTAAATACCCTGAATCCCCTCCTGATGGACGGCGTGGAGATCAATAAATATGCCACCGGACTGATGTTTCTTCCGCTGATGGAGCTGGACACTAATATGGAGTTTGAGCCCATGCTGGCAGACTCCATTACCGCAGAGGACGAGAAACATTTTCTGGTACACATTGACGATGAGGCGGTCTGGTCTGACGGCCAGCCGGTAACAGCTGATGACGTAGTATACACAGCTCTGCGCCTGTGCAGTCCGGCCATTGCCAACACAGCCATGATGTATTATGTCTTTGAAGGCGTTGGTGATGACGGTTTTGTGGAAATGGGAGCAGACCATATTGAGGGAATCACAAAGGTGGATGATAAGACGGTGCGCTTCGCCACAAAGGAGCCCATGTCCTTAGTTACCTTTCAGAATTCCTATGCCCGGTATCTGATGCCTCTTCCAAAGCATGTGATCGGAGAGATCCCTGAGGCAGAGCTGGCCTCCCACGAGTGGTTTGCAAAGCCGGATGTAGTAAGTGGCCCTTACCGTGTCACCGCCTTTGACAAGGATCACTATGTATCCTATGAGGCGAATGAGAAATACTGGAAGGGAGCGCCTAAAATTCCGAAGCTGAATATCCGTATTGTAGAGGGAAGCCAGCTTTATGCGGGACTTCAGTCCGGGGAAATCGATATCACACAGAACACCATGAGCGCCATTCCGCTGGAGGATTATGAGAGCCTTCAGGCGCTGGAAACAGTGGAGACAAGCTTCGGTGACGCTATTACCAACCAGTCTGTATTTATCAATACAAAAAATGTGCCGGATCAGAAGTTCCGCCAGGCTCTTTTATATGCCATTGACAGAAATCAGATTTTAGAGCAGCTGTTAAAGGGCAATGGAGAAGTGGTAGACGGCTTCCTTTCCACCGCAGGCCCTTACTACGATCCGTCCATTGAGCCTGTTTCTTACGATCCTGCAAAGGCAAAGGAACTTCTGGCAGAAAGTAACTGGATGCCTTCTTCTCCCCTGCGTTTCTATATTGATTCCGGAGACAGTACCTTTGTAAATGCTGCCTCTGTAATCGCAGCCCAGTGGGCGGCTGTGGGAATCCAGACGGAGATCCGTACCATGGATATCAATACGCTTATGAGTACTGCAGGAAGCGGAGACTTTGACATTATGGCGGTGCAGTACACCTATCCGCCTGTAGATCCTTATGTAGATATTGCATGGCTTTTAGGCGGCGAGGGAAGCTGGACCGGTTACAGCCACACTGAGGCAGAGGAGGCTCTTTCAAAAATTGCTGTATTAAGCGATAAGGAAGAATTAAAAGAGCAGTACGGTATCATTGACCGCCGGATGCAGGAGGATGTGCCCATGTTTTCCGCGTATGTGATCCGCACCATGGCAGCGAAAAATAAACGCCTGACCGGAGTAAACCCCTCGGTATACAGCTTCTTTAATCATGTGGAAGAATGGGATATCACAGGCTGAGTGTGATCCCGTCTGCCGTACGTGACCATACATTGTTACTCGTTCCCCGGCAAAGCTTTTTGCCGGGGAATGTCGGTTCATTACAAAATCTGAAAAAGGAGTTAGGAATGTCACATATTTTGGAAGTCCGTGGCCTGCAGGTTGCATTTGCAGGGGAACGCGGAAATACCATTGGCACAGACCGGATTGATTTTTTTGTGAATCAGGGAGAGACGGTCTGTCTGGTAGGGGAGTCCGGCTGCGGAAAAAGTATTACATCTCTGGCTGTTATGGGGCTTTTGGGCCGGGGCGGCCGTGTGTCACAGGGAGAAATCCTTTTTAATGGAAGAAATCTTTTGAAAATGGATCGGAAGGAGCTGGATCAGGTCAGGGGAAAAGAGCTGTCCATGATCTTTCAGGATCCATTAAGCTCCTTAAACCCGGTTCTGACCATTGGAAAACAGCTGGAAGAGGGCTTAAAGGCCCACACAGAGCTGGGAAAAGAGGAGCGCAGGAAACGGGCCCTTGATCTGTTGGGCAGAGCAGGAATCCGGGAAGCAGAGGCTGTGATGAAGAAATATCCCCACCAGCTTTCCGGAGGAATGCGTCAGCGTGTGATGATCGCTATGGCTTTATCCTGCCAGCCTTCTCTGCTTATTGCAGACGAACCCACAACGGCTCTGGACGTGACCATCCAGGCCCAGATCATGAATCTGCTGCGTTCCCTGAAAAGGGAGCTTCGTATGTCGTTGCTTTTGATTACCCACGATATGGGACTGGTGGCTCAGATGGCAGACCGGGTTATGGTGATGTATGCGGGGCAGATCATAGAAGAAGGGACGGTATTTGAGATTTTTGACCATCCGTCCCATCCCTATACAAAGGCGCTGCTGGCTGCAGTTCCGTCCATGGAGCAGAATCCGGAGAAAATGCTTCAGGCCATAGAGGGGACGGTTCCTGAAAATTACGGGCAGATGACCGGCTGCCGTTTCAGAGACCGGTGCCCTTACCGGAAGCAGGGCTGCGAAGCGCCCCAGGAGCTGGAAGAAATAAAGGCAGAGGAAACACAGAAGGCACAGGAGCTTCACCGGGTGCGGTGCTGGCGGGCAAAGGAGGCAGAGCAAAGTGGCAGAACCTTATAAGAATACAGAGCCCCTGCTTAAGGTGGAGCATCTGAAAAAATATTATCCCCAGAACCGGCCCATTTTCGGCCGTCCCACCTCATGGATCCGGGCGGCAGATGATGTTTCTCTGGAGCTTTATCCGGGGGAAACACTGGGGCTGGTGGGAGAATCCGGCTGCGGAAAATCTACTCTGGGCCGTATGATCGCCGGGCTGGAAGCCCCGGACTCCGGGTGCATCTGGTATAAAGGACAGGAACTGACTGCAAAGGGAGGCAGAGGCTATAGCGCAGTGCGCACAGAGATCCAGATGGTATTTCAGGATTCCTATTCCTCTTTAAATCCCAGAAAACAGATCTTTCAGATCCTTTCAGAACCCATGCTTTACCACAGCCTGGCGGATAAGCATACGGTTCATAAGAAGGCAGAGCATCTGATGGAGCTGGTTGGGCTTCCTCTCAGCGCTCTGGACCGTTACCCTTATGAGTTTTCAGGCGGGCAGCGGCAGAGAATCGGCATTGCAAAGGCGCTGTCACTGGAGCCGAAGCTTTTGATCTGCGATGAGCCGGTAAGCGCTCTGGACGTATCCATTCAGGCCCAGATCCTGAATCTGCTTAAAAGCCTTCAAAAGGAGTTAGACCTGACCTGTATTTTTATCGGACATGGATTAGGGGCTGTAAATTATGTAAGCCGGCGTATTGCGGTGATGTATCTGGGGAAACTGGTAGAGACGGGGGAGAGCAGTGAGCTGTTTGAGCATCCGGTCCATCCCTATACCAGAACCCTTCTTGGGGCAGTGCCCATCCCGGATCCCAGAAAAAGGGAGGAAAACTGGGGCGAGACCAGTGAAGGAACAGCGTATGAGCCGTCCATCACAGGGGCAGAGGATAAGGGCTGTCCCTTTAAAGACCGCTGCTTCAGGAAAAGGCCGGAATGCAGCAGCGCAGAGGTACCGCTTCGTCCCGTCCGTCCGGGCAGCACCCATCTGGCGGCTTGTAGTCCTGCTGTTTTGGAGGTAAAAAGAAACGAATGAAAAAATATATTATAAAACGGCTTCTCATTGCTATTCCTACCCTCATCGGGATCACGCTGATTGATTATGCGATCATGTGCTTTGCAGGAAGTCCTCTGGAAATGCTTCAGGGCGCTCGTATTTCTCAGGAGGCAGTAGCTGCAAAGGAAGCGGCTCTGGGGCTTGATAAGCCCTTCTATGTTCAGTATTTTATATGGCTGGGACAGGTTCTTAAGGGAAATCTGGGTGTTTCCATCAAGACCTACCAGCCCGTAAGCCAGATGATCATGGAACGTCTGGGGCCCACCCTGTTACTGATGGGAGTTTCACTGGCAGTGAGCCTTCTTATCAGTATCCCTGCGGGAATATACAGCGCAGTGCGTCAGTATTCCAAAGGAGATTATGCGGTGGTAACAGCGTCCTTTTTAAGCAGCAGCATCCCGGGATTTTTTCTCTCCCTTCTTCTGGTTTACATTTTTAATATTAAGCTTAAACTCCTTCCGTCCAGCGGGATGATTACCCTGGGAGGCTCCGGAGGGATTGGAGATCTGGCAGCCCACATGGTGATGCCTGTGACCGTTTTAGCCCTTTCCATGGCGGGAACAAATATCCGCTATATCCGCAGCTCCATGCTGGAGATCCTTCAAAAGGATTATCTGAGGACAGCCAGGGCAAAGGGCATAGGGGAACGGCTGGTAATAGGCCGCCACGCCCTGCGGAACGGCCTTGTGCCGGTGGTGACAGTGATCGGGATGCAGATTCCCCTTCTGTTTGGAGGCGCTGTGATCGTGGAGCAGCTGTTTTCCTGGCCCGGACTTGGACTTATGACCATGAGCGCTATTTTATCCAGAGATTATCCTGTGATTATGGGCGTCTGCCTCTTAGCCGCTGTGGTGGTTTTGGCAGCGAATCTGGTTACAGATATCCTCTATGCTGTGGTTGACCCTTCCATTCAGTACGATTAGCAAAGGAAAATGAAATGAAAAAGCAAATGAAAAATCATGAGACCTATGCGGGGGCGGTATGGCGCAGATTCTGCCGCCACCGTCTGGCTTTGGCAAGTCTGGCTGTGCTGGTTCTGATCTGCGGCAGCGCCGTCCTTGCGCCTGTGATCGCTCCCTATGATCCGGAGGCAATCGTGGGACCCTTCGGAGCACCTCCCGGAGATGAATTTCTGCTGGGGACGGATCAGATTGGCCGCGATATGCTGAGCCGCCTTCTATATGCAGCCCGAACCTCCCTTTTTGCAGGCGTACTGGCTACTCTGATCGCTACTGCTCTGGGCGTGTTTCTGGGCCTTCTGGCTGGATATTTCGGGGGCTTGGCGGATATCCTGATCATGCGTTTTACGGATATGGTTATGTCATTTCCCTATATTCTTCTGGTTTTAGTGGCAGCCGCTATTTTCAAGCCCGGTTTGTGGAGCATTATCCTGATACTGGGGTTTGTAGACTGGCCGGGAATTGCCAGACTGGTGCGGGGAAACGTGCTCAGCTTAAGAGAGACGAATTTTGTAAAGAGCAGTGAGGCGGCAGGCATGCCTGCTTTCCACATCCTGTTTTCAGAAATCCTTCCCAATACCATGGCTCCTGTGCTGGTTTATGCCACCTCTGTTATGGCCCTTACCATGCTGGATGAGGCTGCTTTAAGCTTTCTTGGCATGGGGGTGCAGCCTCCGGCCGCCAGTCTGGGAAATATGTTAAACAGCGCGCAGTCGGTTACCGTTCTTACAAAACAGCCCTGGCTCTGGATTCCTCCGGGACTTGTGATAATTATCGTGGTTACAGCGGTAAATTTTGTGGGAGACGCCCTCAGAGATGCCTTTGATCCCCTGTCCATAATAAAAATGTAACAGAAGATACGCGGGAAGAGCAAAAAATCTAAAAAAAATTGTATAAAAATTGAAACAGAATGTGTTAAAAAAATGTCAAGTTAAAAAGACGTAAAGGCAAAACAAACAAAAAATTGCATGATAATATTATAAAAAATTTAGAAACTCCCTAAATACCATTGATAAATCCATGGGTATGGAGTATAATTCACTCATATTGTACAAAGAAAGTAAGGACATGACAAAAAAAACTGTGTCTGATATGGAAAAATATGCCAAAGGAATTTGTGCAATATGACAGGGAGTGCACAAAATAATCCTATAGGAAACCAAAAAAATTTAGGTACGCAGGATATGACAGGAGGATCACACATATGAAGGGATGGGCCCATACCATGAGTTCTCTTTCTATGTTTTCCCAGCTGGGATTGTCCCTGGCAGCCCCTCTTCTTCTCTGTGTTCTTATATGCAGCTGGCTGACCGGACGTTTTGGTATCGGGACGTGGATCTATATTCCCGGTTTTTTCTTTGGGCTGGGAGGCTCTGGAGCTACGGCCTGGAAGGTCTACCAGAACATTATGAAGCATCAGAAAAAGAAAAAAAGAACCAATGAGAGGGCATTTAACGAACATTTTTAAGGAGGAATGAGGATGGCACAGATTCAGCCGGCTGTCAAAAAGGAGACAGCCCGTGTGACGGGGATTACTTTGACAGGGTGCGTCATTATGTTTGCAGCTTTTTTTGTTCTTCATAAGATTTCACCTGCATCAGTTCCCTTTGATATGAAGGTCATTATAAGCGGCCTTTTAGGCAGCGGAGTGGCTGTGGCCAACTTTTTCTTTATGGGACTTACGATTCAGAAGATCGTTTCCGGCGAGGATGAGGAACAGGCCAGAAAAGATATGAAGGCCAGCTACCGGTTCCGCACCGTTACCCAGCTTCTGTGGGTGGTGCTTGCAGTAGCCCTTCCGTTTCTGAATGGTGCAGCAGGGCTTATCCCCCTGTTTTTTCCAAGCGCAGGCATCAAGGTGCTGAGTATGTTTGGAATGATAAATGCAAAACCAAATCCATAGAAAGGAGATGAAACTGCAAGTATGAACTTTGATATTTCAGGTGCGGCCATATACTTAAGGATTCCCACAGGAATTCCCGTTCTGGGTGATTTTGTGATCACTGAGACCATGGTTGTCAGCTGGCTTGTCATGATCCTGATCACAGGCTTTTGTATCTGGCTTACCAGGGATCTGAGGGTGGAAAATATTTCCAAACGTCAGGCGGTAGCAGAGATGCTGGTAGAGCAGGCCACTAATCTGGTCCGCAACAATACCGGCGGTACAAAGTTCGACTATCTGATCCCCTTTGTGGCAGCCCTCTTTACCACAAGTGCGGTGTCAAACCTGATCAGCCTGACGGGTCTTAGAAGCCCGACAGCCGATCTTTCCGTCGAAGCAGCCTGGGCGGTAGTGGTCTTTGTTATGATCACAGCCAACAAGATTAAGGCAAGCGGTCTTCTGGGATACATGAAGGGCTTTACCACACCGATTCCGGTGATGACGCCGTTCAATATCCTTTCTGAGATCGCAACGCCCATCAGTATGGCCTGCCGTCACTTTGGAAACATTCTTTCCGGCGTTGTTATCAACGGCCTTCTTTATGCGGCTCTGGCTGTGGCAAGCTCTGCACTGCTTGGCTGGCTTCCGGGCACGCTGGGAGAAATCCTGGGAAGCATTCCCATCCTGGATGTGGGTATTCCCGCCATTCTGTCTGTATACTTTGACTGGTTCTCCGGTCTCATGCAGGCGTTTATTTTCAGTATGCTGACCATCATGTACATTGCCAATGCGGCAGAAGGTTAAGCAGACTTATTTTACTCAGAACATTTATTTTCGAGGAGGAAAATTATCATGACAGATTTTCAGGTATTAGCAAAAGGTATCGCTTTAGCAGGATGTGCCATCGGCGCCGGCTGCGCTCTGATCGCAGGTATCGGTCCTGGTATCGGTGAAGGTAATGCGGTTGCAAAGGCGCTGGAGGCGATCGGCCGTCAGCCGGAGTGCAAGTCTGACGTAACCAGCACAATGCTTCTTGGATGTGCGATTGCAGAGACTACTGGTATTTACGGTTTCGTTACAGGTCTGCTTTTGATCTTCGTTGCTCCTGGCACATTCATGAATTTCCTGTCTTAATGGAAAAGGGAACACCGTATTCCGCAGACAGGAGGTAGGAAGATGAGAGAGACACAGGAACTTGTAACCATCGTACCCTGGACCTTCATTGCTACGATCTGCAACCTGTTCATTCAGTGCTGGCTGATTAAAAAGTTTCTGTTCAAGCCTATCCGCGAAGTGATTGAAAAGCGCAGGGCTCTGGCAGATTCTCAGATTCAGGACGCAAAGAAGGCAAAAGAAGAGGCAGAGACCATGAAGGCCGGATACGAGGCAGAGATGGCAAAGGCAAAAGAAACTGCCAGCGTAATCCTTCAGGATGCCCAGAAGGATGCAGCTGCCCGCAGTGAGGCTATGCTGCAGGAGGCAAAGGCTCAGGCAGCCGGTATTAAGGCAAAAGCAGAAGCCGATATCCTTCAGGAGAAGAAGAAAGCCGTTAATGAGATCAAAAATGAGATCGGCGGCATTGCCATGGATATCGCAGGAAAGGTGATCGAGCGCGAGATCAGCGAGGACGATCACAGGAAGCTGATAGACGAGTTTATTGAGAATGTAGGTGAGGCGTCATGACAAAAACTGCCAGACTCTACGGAGGCAGCCTCTATGACCTTGCTTCAGAAGAAAAGCTGACAGAGGAAATGTTAGAGCAGCTTGACATGGTTCGGGCGCTTTTTAAGGAAGAACCCTCTTATCTGCGGCTCCTTGCAGAACCTTCTATTCCAAAGACAGAGCGTGTGGGTCTGATCCATACGGCTTTTGAAGGTAAGATTCATGTATATCTGCTGAATTTCCTGAAGCTTTTATGTGAAAACGGCATGCTCCGGGAGTTTTCAGACTGCTGCCGGGAATTCAGAACCAGGTACAATGAAGACCAGGGAATTGCTGAGGCAGTGGTCACCAGTGCGGTGCCTCTGACAGAGGAACAGAAAGAGGCACTCAAAGCCAGACTGGAAAAGATTAGCAATAAAACCATTCAGCTTACCCTTAAGGTTGACCCGCAGGTAGTGGGCGGCATCAGGGCAGAGCTGGAGGGAAGGCAGCTTGACGGCACACTGCAGGAACGTCTGTCAGGACTGCGAAAGAAAGTTACGGAAATCATCGTATAAAGGATGTGAATGGAATGCAATTAAAACCTGAAGAGATATCCAAGGTCATCCGCAGCCAGATCAAATATTACCAGAATGCCATTGAGCAGAGCGAGACGGGAACCGTCCTTATGGTCGGCGATGGTATTGCCAGAGTCAGCGGGCTTACAAACTGTATGTCCGGCGAGCTTCTGGAATTTGAAGACGGCACCTTCGGAATGGCCCAGAACCTGGAAGAAACAAATGTTTCTGTTGTATTATTCGGATCTGACCAGGGGATCAGCGAGGGACAGACAGTAAAGCGCACCGGAAAGGTCGTATCTGTTCCTGTAGGCGAGGCTATGATCGGCCGCGTTGTAAATGCTATTGGTCAGCCCATTGACGGAGCAGGCCCTATTGAAACAAGTGAATACAGACCCGTAGAGTCTCCGGCTCCCGGTATCTGCGACAGACAGCCCGTAAAGGAGCCTCTCCAGACAGGAATCAAGGCAATTGACTCCATGATCCCGATTGGAAGAGGACAGCGTGAGCTGATCATCGGAGACCGTCAGACTGGTAAGACAACCATTGCTACGGATACGATTTTAAATCAGAAGGGCAAGGACGTTATCTGTATCTATGTAGCCATTGGACAGAAGCGTTCTACCGTTGCAAACCTGGTATCTGAGCTCCAGGCAGGCGGCGCGATGGATTACACCATCGTAGTTACGGCTACTGCTTCTGAAACAAGCCCCTTACAGTACATTGCTCCTTATTCCGGCTGTGCGATGGGAGAATATTTTATGAACAAGGGAAAACACGTTCTGATCATCTATGATGATTTGAGTAAGCATGCAGTTGCATACAGAGCACTTTCCCTGCTGATCCGCCGTCCGCCGGGGCGTGAAGCTTATCCGGGCGACGTATTCTACCTGCACTCCAGACTGCTTGAGCGTGCAGCAAAGCTTTCTGATGAAAAGGGAGGCGGTTCTCTGACAGCCCTTCCTATTATTGAGACCCAGGCAGGTGACGTATCAGCCTATATTCCTACCAATGTTATTTCCATTACAGACGGACAGATCTTCCTTGAGACAGAGCTGTTCCATTCCGGCATTATGCCTGCTGTAAACCCGGGTATTTCTGTTTCCCGAGTAGGAGGAAATGCACAGATCAAGGCTATGAAGAAGGTAGCCGGTACCTTAAAGCTGGTTTACTCTCAGTACAGAGAGCTTCAGAGCTTTGCTCAGTTCGGTTCTGACCTGGATGCGGATACCAAAGCCCGTCTGGCTCAGGGCGCCCGTATCGTAGAGGTATTAAAGCAGGGCAGAAGTACGCCGGTTCCGGTTGAGAAGCAGGTAGCAATCCTGTATGCCGTTGTAAACGGTATCTTAACTCAGGTTGAGGTAGAGGATATCCAGTCCTATGAAGAGGGACTTTACACCTTCTTAGACAGTGATGCTGCAGGTGTGTCCGCTATGGAAGGAATCCGCTCTACAGGTAAGCTGGAGGGCGAGACAGAAGAGAAGTTAAAGACGGCTCTTAAGGATTACACAGACCGTTTTTTAAAGGCCAGATAATCAGATAAAAGGAGGAAGACCATGGCTGCAAATATGAAAGCCGTGAAGCTCCGTATGAAGAGCATACAGAGCACCATGCAGATCACCAAAGCAATGGAACTGGTGGCATCCTCCAAGCTTCGCAGGGCCAAGGAACGGGCAGATGCCAGCCGTCCCTATTTTCATACTTTAAGGGATACGCTGGCTGACATTGCGGCAGGCAATACGGACTTTTCATCGGTTTATACCAGGTCCGGAAAAAGCGGCCGCTGGTGTTATGTAGTAGTTGCCGGAGACAGAGGTCTGGCAGGCGGCTACAATGCCAACCTGTTTAAAGAGATGGAAGCGCAGATGGCAGGAAAGGACTGTATTGTGCTTCCCATCGGAAAAAAGGCGGTAGAGTATTATAAGCGCCGTAAGGTAGAGATTCTCACAGAAGAGTTTGCTGAGGTGGGAGATCTGTCTGTTTCCGACTGCTTTACTATTGCAAAGCTTCTTTGCAAAGGCTTTAAATCAGGCGACTTTGGCCATGCGGCACTGGGCTATACCAATTTTATTTCCATGCTCTCACAGCGTCCCGGCGTATCCGGCATGCTGCCTCTGGAGGATTTCTCCGGGGAAGAGAAGGATGTAAAAAAGATCCGTTCTCTGATTCTGTACGAGCCGGATGCGGAAACTGTATTTGACTCCATTGTGCCGGAGTATCTGGCAGGACTTCTTTACGGAGCTATGTGCGAGTCTGTAGCCAGTGAGCTGGCTGCCAGAAGAACCGCCATGGACGCCGCTACCAAGAATGCCGGCGAGATGATCGAACAGCTGAGTCTCTACTATAACCGCGCCCGTCAGGCAAGCATCACTCAGGAGATCACAGAGATTGTGGCAGGAGCGGAGGAGCCCTGATCTGCGGGATAGACGGCCCCGTGAGTATCTGTGCGGGGATGATATGCATCATTTTTTGGCAGAACATGCCAAAGGGTGGATAACAAGGAGATTTGTATATGACTGAGAAACATATAGGCAAGGTAGTGCAGGTAACGGGTCCTGTTCTGGATATCCGTTTCAGGGAAGGAGAGCTGCCTGCGCTGCTGAATGCGATTGAGATTGATGTAAATGGTCATCGCCTGGTGGCAGAGGTTGCCCAGCAGGTTGGTGACGATGTAGTGCGCTGTATTGCCATGAGTTCTACGGACGGACTGGTGCGCGGTGCAGATGCAGTAGATACGGGAAGTGCGATTACCGTTCCCGTAGGCGATGAGTGTCTGGGACGTGTATTCAACCTGTTAGGTGATCCGGTAGATGAGAAGCCTGCTCCTGAGGATGTGGAGCGCTGGGCTATCCATCGTCCGGCTCCTTCCTATGAAGAGCAGATGCCGGCTACAGAAATCCTGGAGACAGGTATCAAGGTAGTAGACCTGATCTGTCCGTACGCAAAGGGCGGTAAGATCGGTCTGTTCGGCGGTGCCGGCGTAGGAAAGACGGTTCTTATTATGGAGCTGATCCACAACGTTGCTACGGCTCACGGCGGCCTGTCTGTATTTACAGGCGTTGGCGAGCGTACCCGTGAGGGAAATGATCTTTACGGCGAGATGAAGGAGAGCGGCGTTATCGACAAGACCGCTTTGGTATATGGTCAGATGAACGAGCCGCCGGGGGCTCGTATGAGAGTTGCCCTTTCCGGCCTGACCATGGCAGAATATTTCCGTGATGTGAAGAATCAGGATGTGCTTCTGTTTATTGATAATATTTTCCGTTTTACCCAGGCAGGCTCCGAGGTATCCGCTCTGCTGGGACGTATGCCTTCCGCGGTAGGATATCAGCCTACTCTGGCTACGGAGATGGGCGCCCTGCAGGAGCGTATCACCTCTACAAAGAAGGGGTCTATTACCTCTGTTCAGGCTGTATATGTGCCTGCGGATGACCTGACTGACCCGGCTCCGGCTACCACATTTACCCATCTGGATGCAACTACGGTTCTTTCCAGAGATATTGCCAGCCAGGGTATCTATCCTGCTGTGGACCCCCTTGAGTCTACCAGCCGTATCCTTTCACCGGAGGTAGTAGGAGAGGAGCACTATCAGGTGGCAAGATCTGTGCAGAGAGTGCTTCAGAGATATAAAGAACTGCAGGACATTATCGCAATTATGGGTATGGATGAGCTGTCAGAGGATGATAAGCTGACTGTATCCAGAGCAAGAAAGGTACAGCGCTTCCTGTCTCAGAGCTTCTCCGTTGCAGAGCAGTTTACAGGTATGGCAGGACAGTATGTGCCGTTAAAGGAAACCATTCGTGGCTTTAAGAAGATTCTGGACGGCGAGTGCGATGAGATTCCCGAGAGCTGCTTCCTGTTTGCGGGAACTATTGACGATGTCTTTGAGAAAGCGAAAAAGGCACAGTAGAAGGGAGGGTGAGGCTTTATGGCAGCCTTCCATTTGCAGATTGTGACTATGGACGGAAATGTCTTTGACGGACAGGTTCAGAGCGTTTCCTGCCGTACGATCCACGGAGATCTGGCGATCATGGCCCGTCATATGAACTACTGTACGGCAGTAGGCATGGGAACCGCTCATGTGATAATGGAGGATGGTACAGAGCGCACAGCCGCCTGTATCGGCGGTATGCTGACCGTGATGAACGGAGAGTGCCGTCTGATCCCTACTACCTGGGAATGGAGCGATGAGATCGATCTGGAGCGTGCAAAGCGTGCAAAGGCACGGGCGGAGGAAAAGATGAACAAGTCCGGCCTGTCTGAGGTAGAGCGTCAGATGATCGAGGCAAAGCTTCACAGGGCTCTGGTCCGTATCGGAACTGTGGAAAAGTAAAATAGATTATAGTTTGATTAAAAATGGCCGCCCCGAAGGCGGCTGTTTTTTGTTATGGCGGCGATTGATACTTTAAACTAATTGTTTTTCCATTTGCTGCGTGGTAGAATGAGGGAAATACAGGAAAGAAAACAGAGGTACAGATGTGATGGAGACAAAGAGAATTTATATAAAGGATACAGAACATGTAAGGGATGAGGAGCTTTTGGAGGCGGCAGAAATCATCCGCCGGGGCGGTCTTGTGGCCTTTCCTACGGAAACTGTATACGGATTGGGAGGAAATGCTCTGGATGAGGGTGCTGCAAAAAAGATTTATGCAGCCAAGGGCCGACCTTCTGACAATCCTCTGATTGCCCATGTTTCCTGTCCGGAAGAAGTAGAACCTCTTGTAGAATATATGCCTGAGGCTGGTAAGAAGCTGATGGAAGCCTTCTGGCCGGGGCCGCTTACCATGATTTTCCCCAAAAGCAGCCGGGTTCCCTATGGAACCACAGGAGGTTTGGAGACAGTTGCGGTGCGGATGCCTTCCGATCCGGTGGCGAACCGATTGATTGCTCTGGCAGGAGTTCCCATTGCCGCTCCCAGCGCCAATACCTCCGGTCGTCCCAGTCCCACTACAGCAGATCATGTATGGCAGGATATGAACGGAAGAATTGATATGATCATTGACGGAGGCCCTGTGGGGATCGGCGTGGAGTCTACCATTGTGGATGTATCGGGACAGGTGCCTGTGGTGCTTCGGCCGGGAGCCATTACGATGGAAATGTTAAGAGAGACTCTGGGAGAGGTGACGATTGATCCGGCTATTTTAGGCCCTATGGCAGAAGGCGTGCGTCCCAAGGCGCCTGGAATGAAGTATAAACACTATGCTCCCAAGGCAGAGCTTACTTTAGTGGAGCCTGCGATGGAGGACAAAAAGGCTTCCATGACTCAGGAACAGGTAGAATGCATGGTTTCCATGGTATGGAAACTGGCAAAGGAGCAGATTGACGCCGGAGTGCGGGTGGGAATTATCTGTACGGATGAGTCCAGAGCTGCCTACCCGGAGGGCATTGTCCGCAGCATTGGAGCAAGAAAAAGCCAGGAATCGGTCGCTCATAACCTGTACGGAGTACTGCGGGAATTTGATGATCTGAAGGCAGAAGTTATTTTTTCGGAAAGCTTTGGGGAAGACCATCTGGGGCAGGCGATTATGAATCGTTTGTCCAAGGCGGCAGGATATAAGATTGTGCGTGTATAAGAGGGGGAAAATACATGGAAAAACAGACCCTGGGTGAAAAGACAGCCCAGATGCTTTTGGAAATGATACAAAAGGAGGGCTTTGGCCCGGGGGATAAGCTTCCGACGGAAGCAGAGCTGGTGGAATCTCTGGGAGTGGGACGCAATACTGTCCGGGAGGCGCTGCGCATACTGATGTCCAGAAATATTGTCACTATCCGTCAGGGATCCGGAACCTTTATTTCTGAAAAAAAAGGCGTTGTGGATGATCCGCTGGGTTTTTCCATGATGGAGGACCGGCGCAGGCTGACCGAGGATCTGATCCAGGTACGTCTGATGCTGGAACCTCAGCTGGCAGCACTGGCAGCCCAGAATGCTGCCGAAGAGGATTTACAGAAACTGGAACAGATCAAAGAGGAGCTGGAAGATCTGATCCGTCAGAGAAAGGATTATTCCTTAAAGGATTCACAGTTTCATGAGCAGATCGCTAACTGCAGCCACAACCAGATCATGACCAATCTGGTGCCTGTGATCACAGAGGGCGTGCGGATGTTTGCCGTCTCGGTTCAGGAAACGGAATATGAGCAGACACTTTCTTCCCACAGGAGGATCTTTGAGGCCATCCGGGATCGGAGAGGAGAGGATGCAAAGATGGAGATGTATTTCCATTTGATGTATAACAGTAATCGGTATCGGGCGGAAACAGAACCGTAAGGAAAAAGCGTGTGCTTTCTTTTGTTGGAGAAGCACACGCTTTTTTCAGATCCAGCGTTTCCTTACTGAATCCATCTGCCGTTTTCATCTACCTGATAACCGTCAGGAGTTGTGGCAGAAGTATACAGTTTTCCCATGGTACCGTCAGAAACGGGGTTAAAATAATACCAGTTGTTTTCGATTTGCTGCCATCCGGTTTTCATGCCGGAATTGATATCAATGAAAAACCAGCTGCTCTGCTCATGGTCAAAGAAAAAACCGGATTTTGTGTATCCGTCAGCGCCAAAGGCATACCAGGCCCCGTTGATCATTTCCCATGCGGGCTGTTCATATACAGTGCCGTTTTCAGCTGTTTTTATGGAGCCTGCGGCAAATGTTCCATCTGCATACTGAAGCTTCCACTGAGATGGATTGCCGGATTCCTGAATCCAATGACTATTGTTTGTTCCGTTTCCGGTTATAATTCCAGATACCGTATTTACATATCCTTTTTTAGAATCAAGGATTGTGTGGCCGGATACAGAGGAGTCGGGGCCGCTTATAGAGGTTCTGGAACCGGAAGAGCCGTCAGAATCGCTATTATCCGGGATAGAAGGAATTTCCGGTACGTTTTCATCGTTTACAGTAACTGCAGAAGAGGCAGACTGGCCGCCGGCAGATACCGTAATTACAGCCTGACCGGGACGCAGACCGGTTACAAGACCATTTTCATCTACAGAGGCTGTAGAGGAATCGGAGCTTGTCCAGCTGGCAGTGAGGCCTGCTGGTGTGATTTCTGCATGTAGCTGGATGCTGCCGCCTACGGCGATCCGTGCATTCTGAGGAGACAGGGATACCGTAACTTCTTCCCTGTTCCATACAGCCTGAGGTCCGCTGTAGGTCCAATGGAAGGGACCTGTGCCGTTCAGCGCCTTCCACCAGTTATCGGCTGCCTCTACTTTAAAGGTATGAGAGGTTTCAAGATCAGCTCCTGAAATTCGATAGCTGGTTTTTGTGGTGGTACAACTGCTGTTTACATGGTTAAAGTAGTCGTCCTCATCTGCGTAGACAGGTTTTCCGTCCATATAAATACGGTATCCGTAGATTCCTGATTCATCCCACGGTTCCTCCCAGCTGAGAATGAGATCTCCATTTTCTTCGCGAACGTCCAGGCTGCTGTCCCATTCGGGAGCCTTGAAATCATATTTATGTGAGAGCTTTACCGTTTCAGATTCATAATCAAAGGTATCGCCATTATCAGCAAAAGCTGTAATTATAACCTCGTTTTCTGTTTCCATAAGACGCCCGATGGTAAGGGTAAGTTCATCCTGGCTTGATTTGCTGCCGAGCTCATAATTGTAGATTGTCTTTACAAGTACTCCGTCTGCATAGGCATGATATCCGCGGATGCGCGGATCTGCTTTGCTGCCATTGGCAAAGGTGGCAGAGGCCCAGGTATATCCTTCGCCGGAATAGCGTACCTTACGGTCAGAGGGAACGTTTAATGTTTCATCCTGTGCAGATTCAATTCTCAGGCCTGCAGAGGGACCTTCGGTCTTATTTCCGGTTGCATCAACGGCATAGACAGTAAAGGTGTAATCGACATTGGCACAAAGGCCTTCTGCCTGGTATTCGGGTTTCGTTACAGGCGTGGAAATATCTACAAGCTGTCCGTCTGCCCGTGTTTCGATGATATAGCCGGAGATTTCATCATAGTCAGCGGCGTCTGTCCAGGTCAGCTCCGCTGCTTCGTCTGCGGAAGCGCGGGAAGCGTTAGATGGAGAGGCTGTAAGTACGGCATCCTCTGTCCACTCCGGAATATCCATGGCATTCTCCGCTTTATCAGAGGTTGTGGTATCGCCTGCAAAATTCAGTCCGCCGGATGCGGAGATCTTGCTCCAAGCCTTGGAATCCTCATCTTTATCATTAAACCTTACATTATAAAAGACGGAATCTTCCACGCCCTTCAGTTCCTGGGCCATTTTACTGTTGGTAAATGTAATATCCTGGAAATAAAGGTCATGGTGGGTGTGCCAGGGCTTTTCAAGCTGGCTGTAATCCACATCAGCTACCAGGCTGAACTCATTTTTCTTTACGTCATCAATCGTAAGATTATAGGCGTTGATATTGCGGAATTCAGCCGGTGTATCAGCAGGCTCCACAGATACAGCCTGATTTACATCGCTGTAGGTTGTGCTCATTACAAACGCCTGGCTGCATTCTCCCACTGCACAGTCGCGGATCAGCACATCCCATACGCCTCCTCCGTTGGCAGGAGCAGATTTGAATCGGAATGGCATATCGCTGTGGTTTAAAACATTATCTTCTACCAGCATATTACAGATACCGGCTCCTGTATGGCTTCCGGCCGCAATAGCGCCGCCATGCCCTTCTCTCAAGAAATTGTTAAAGGTCCAGATGTTCTGGGAAGGCTTCTGTTCGCAGTCCTGAACGCCTTTTCCCATACCGGTAGCAAAGTTGACAGAATCATCACCCGTATCAAAGAAATTATTAAATACAATGGCATTCTGTGTATTTCCAAGTTCAATACCGTCTGCATTGTTGGAATCATAGGTGGTATATTTTACATTATTGGAGGTTACATTTTTACTGTCAAGGACAGCAACCGTGTGGAAGGCAGGATTGCGGACTGTAATATCGCCAATATAAACATTTTCAGTTCCGCGGATTACAATCAGGTTAGGGCGGTTATTGTAGGCCACCTTTTCGCTTAATCCTTTTTCTTTTGCCTTCAGGGTAGCGTCTGAGGCCAGAATACCAAGGGAGGTTTCAAAAGGAGTGGTATATAGCTTTTTGGAGTTTCCGGATACCCAGCGTGGGAGGCGGTAAGCCTTATCCTCCGGATCAGCTGCCTGGCGATCCTGATAGAACATAGAGTAGCCGTCCCCGTTGATATCATCCTCTTCGCCATATTTCCAGCCGTTTCCATCAATGGTTCCCTCTCCTGTTATGCGGATATTTTCCAGCATACCGCCCTCATCGCTGCTGTAAGCATTAATCAGAGCCCAGGATCTGGTATCTGTAGAGTAGGGATACAGGAGATAATTGCTGTCATAGTGGTCTGCATTTGGGGAGCCAAAGAGAACAGCGCCCTTTTCAAGCTCCAGTGTCATATTACTCTTCAGGTACAGAGCGCCTGACATGAATATACCGGAAGGAACGACAACCTTTCCGCCTTCCGTGCAGGCATCGATGGCAGCCTGGATTGCTTTTGTATTTTCTTCAATGAACCGGTTGATCCCGTCATCATAGGAACGATAGGGAGTATCAACCGTACGGGCACCAAAATCTGTAATATTAAATATTTCCGGGGCAGGAGCTGTGGAGGCGGAAACAGAAGCCGTGTCTCCAATCGGATTTCCGGAATCATCTAGAGCCACGACGGAAAATTCGTAGGAGGTATCCGGCGTCAGGTTATCTGCCGTAAAGGAGTGAATATCTACGTTTACCATTTCGATGTTCTTTTTTTCATAGTATTCGTAGAATGCGTCCATGTATGTACTTGCCCAGTCGGCATGTTCGGCGAAATTTTCCCGGGCTGTTCCGATGAGCTCACCGTCCTGATATACGGCGTAGTCTGCGACAGTATCGTATTTTTCAGGCTTATTCCATACCAGCGTCACAGAGGTGTCGTCATAGGCCAGAGTGGGAACCAGCAGATTGGTTACGTCCTCGCTGCCTTCCGTACGGTCATATTTGGGTTCTGTCAGGGGAGGCGTTTTGCGGCGTTCTATTTTTGGGGCCGCATTTGACGGAGTAGAAACAGCGTCAGAGGGGGAAGCGGGACGTTTATGCGCATCTGATGAGGTTGCATCTGATGGAGTAGCGATTATTTCATTGTCCTCATCCCGGTCTTCGGAGGAACTGTGTTCAGCATCTGATGGAGTAGCTAAAGGCTGATATATGGGGGAGGGGGTGAAAACATCGCGATTGGCATCAGAATGGGAAGTAGTAAGGCTGTTCTGAGAACTTGCAAACGTTTGCAAATCGGGGCTAAAAAGAATTGCACCCGTTGTTAACGTACCAGCAAGAGTTATGGATGCATAACGGTATAGATTGGACGGAAAATGGATCTTCATAACTGAATTCCTTTCGAGTTACTTTGGACGCGTTACCAATATTTGTATACAAATAAAAGTATAACTAATGGAAAATTATTTGTATACTGTTAAAAGTAACAGAGAAAATATAAAATATTTGTGAAAAAATTATAAAGAAAAAAATGTGGAGTTATGAAAAAGTCACAAAAATTTTTGAGTAAATTTAATGAAAGAGTCGATAGAGAAAATACAAATATTCGTCCTATGAATATTTGATAATATCTCAAAAAATATTGACTTATTCCCGCCAATATGCTAAAAATAAACTATAATTTATAGGATGAATATTCACCCGATAAAAGGAGGAGCAGGAACATGAAAGAACTATATGATGTGCTCGTCATCGGCGGAGGCATAGTGGGGAGCGCCGTTGCCAGAGAGCTGTCACGATATCGTTTAAGGATCGGCGTTCTGGAGAAAAATCTGGATGTCTGCAATGAGACCAGCGGGCGCAATTCTGGCGTGGTTCACGGCGGCTTTGCTTATGACAGAGGAAGTTTAAAGGCAAAGCTCTGCGTAGAGGGAAACCGGATGATGGGAGACCTGGCTAAGGAACTGGATTTTCGCTTTATCCGCTGTGGAAAGGTGCTGGTCGGCAATACGGATGAGGACATGGAGACCTTAAAGCGCACGATCCGCCAGGGAGAGGACAATGGGGCCTCAGGATTAGAGCTCATTGACGAAAAACGTCTCCACGAGCTGGTACCTGCGGTAGTGGGAAAATTTGCCATGTATTCAAAGAACAGCGGGATTGTAGATCCCTTTGGCTATACCATTGCCCTGGCAGAAAATGCCCATGCGAACGGGGCTGAGTATCATTTCGGCTGTGAGGTAACGGATATTTCCAGGGACGGAGACGGAAATTACTGTATTTCCACTTCCGGGGGAACCTTTTACAGCCGCTGGGTGGTAAACAGTGCAGGCCTTGGATGTGGAAAAATTTCCGATCTCCTAGGAGTTACGGGATATCATATCATCGGCTCCAAGGGCGATTACATTATTCTGGATAAGCGTACCGGCCCGCTGCTTCCTATGCCCGTTTATCCGGTTCCAAGCAATACATATATGGGAATTCATGTGACGAATACCACAGACGGAAATGTTATTATCGGGCCAAATGCGGATCTGGTGACGGATTTCACCTACTATGGAGTGCCGCAGGAAAATATGGATTATCTGGCTAACAGCGCTTCGGATCTGTGGCCCTGTATCCGTAAGCAGGATTATATCCGCAATTATTCCGGTATCCTTCCAAAATGGGTGGATAATCAGGGAGTGATCCAGGATTTTAAGATTGAGATACGGGATGATCTTGCGCCCAGGGCCATCAATCTGGTAGGAATAGAGTCTCCGGGACTGACAGCAGCAGTACCCATTGCGCGGTATGCCATTGAAATGATGAAGGAAAGGGAAAAACTGGAAGAGAATTCTGATTTTAATCCGGAAAGAAAGGGAATCCGCCGCTTTGAGGAATGTTCCATGGAGGAACAGGCCCGATTGATTGAAGAAGATCCAGATTATGGAGAGGTGATCTGCCGCTGTGAGAAGGTTACGAAGGCGGAAATTTTAAAGGCTATCCATAATCCTCTGGGAGTGGATACCATGACAGGCATCAAATACAGGACACGTTCCATGATGGGGCGCTGTCAGGGCGGTTACTGCCAGATGCGGATCGAGCAGCTCATCGAACAGGAGCTGGGGAAAAAAGAAACCCAGGTGCAGTATGAGCGGGAAGGGTCACAGGTATTGTTCGGAAAGGTTCGGGAGGTGTAGGATATGGGACAGTTAGAGCATGAGATCGTCTGTGAAGCAGTGGATGCAGTCATAGTGGGCGGCGGTCCGGCAGGACTGGCGGCAGCAGTGCGGCTGTATGAAAAAGGGATTACGAATATTCTGATTCTGGAGCGGGAGAAACATCTGGGCGGTATCCTGCGCCAGTGTATCCATGACGGGTTTGGCCTGACCCGCTTTGGCCTGACCCTAAGCGGCCCGGAATATGCACAGAAATTTATCGACCGGGTGCATGAACTTAAGATTCCCTATCTGACGGACGCCACGGTTTTAGAGGTGACAAAGGAACATGTGGTTACTGCAGCTACGCCTCAGGGCTTAAAGCAGTGGAAGGCAAAGGCAGTGATCCTTACTATGGGCTGCAGAGAGCGCACCCGCGGGGCTCTGGGGATTCCGGGAGAAAGGCCCGCAGGCGTATTTACTGCAGGAGTGGCTCAGGCATATATCAATCTGTATAACCGGATGCCTGCAAAGGAAGTGGTGATTCTGGGTTCAGGTGATATCGGTATGATTATGGCACGACGCCTTACGTTAGAGGGAGCCCATGTAAAGGCTGTATTTGAGATCCAGCCATATCCAAGCGGCCTTCCCAGAAATATTGAGCAGTGCTTAAACGACTATGGAATCCCCCTTTATCTGAGCCATACGGTTACAGCCATCCACGGGGATAAACGTCTGACCGGTGTGACGGTTTCTCAGGTAGATGAGCATATGAAACCGATTCCGGGAACGGAAAAAGAGTATGATTGCGATACGCTGATCCTGTCGGTAGGCCTGATTCCTGAAAATGAGCTTTCCCTGGATGCCGGCGTAACCTTGGACGGGAGAACAAAGGGCGCAGAAGTAGATGAGTATTTCCAGACGGATAGGCCCGGTATCTTTGCAGCAGGAAATGTGCTCCACGTCCATGATCTGGTAGACTTTGTGTCCATGGAGGCGGAACGGCTGGCGGATGCTGCAGCGGAATATGTAGATAAGGGATGTCTGCCGGAGTGTCCCGTTGTGATTCGTACCGATTGTTTTATCAATCACACAGTGCCGCAGCGTATTTCCGGAAAAGAGGACTGCAGATTGTCACTGCGTGTAAACAGGCCATTTAAGGACTGCCGTATCGTAGTACGTCAGGATGGAACGGAGGTGGCTTTTAAAAAGATGAAAAAAGCCATTCCGGCAGAAATGATTCAGATTCCATTAAAGGCAGAGAAGCTGTCAGGCTGTAAAGAACTGGAGGTGAGTGTGGAATGGTAAGAGAATTTACCTGTATTATCTGTCCAAATGGCTGTGAGATCACAGCAGAACTTGAGAAAACGGAGGATGGAGCCTGCCGGATCCGTTCCATAGAAGGAGCAGCCTGTCCAAGAGGGAAAGCTTATGTGGAGCAGGAGCTCACCGATCCCAGAAGAAATATCGCAACCTCCATTTCGGTAGAGGGAGGAGAGCTGCCCCTTACAAGTGTCCGCCTCACGGCCCCCATACCAAAGGCAAGGATCTTTGACGCCATGGAAGAAATCCGCAGATGCCGCGTCACTGCACCAGTGAAAGCAGGGACTGTAGTGATAGAAGGACTTTTAGGATACGATTCCGATGTGATCGTGACGAAGACGGTGGAGAAACAGAAATAAAATCATGTATACAGACAGCCGGACCAGTGGTGAAAACGGGTCCGGCTGTCTGTATTTAAGAAGGGTTTTTAAATGAATGTCCTTAACATTCTGGATGAAATATGGTATTTTTTAATGAAAGAACGATTACAGAAGGAGGAGAAATGCATGAGCCTTTTCATTGGAAAGACAGAACGGGTATATTCCACCTCAGACAGCTTCCAGAAGGAACGGGTACAGGAAATTCTGAATGAAAATCATATAGAATACAAGATTCGGGCCCGGGATGATTCAAGACGAAATCCGTTTGATCAGGCCGGACTTGGAAGCCTGGGAAATAACAGGCTTCTGGTTACATATTCCTTTTATGTGGATAAAAAGGATGCAGAGTGGGAAGTGAGGTTGATTCATTCACAGGTGTAGAGCCCATCTACAAACCTTCTCCATCCTTGCATTTTCCCCCAATCTATTATATAGTGGAATGCAGAGAGAAAATATACGAAACAGGAGGAAACGTATGTCGGGAAAGCGCGAGGATTATATTACATGGGATGAATATTTTATGGGAGTGGCCTGTCTGTCGGGGAAACGCTCTAAGGATCCCAGCACCCAGGTGGGAGCCTGTATCGTAAGCCAGGACAACAAGATCCTTTCTATGGGCTACAATGGTTTCCCCAAGGGCTGTTCAGATGACGAATTTCCCTGGGAGAAGGAGCATGAGGCGGACGATCCCTACCATGCAAAATACTTTTATTCTACCCACAGCGAATTGAATGCCATTTTAAATTACAGAGGCGGAAGCCTGGAGGGCAGCAAGCTTTATGTGACCCTTTTCCCCTGCAATGAATGTGCCAAGGCCATTATTCAGGCGGGAATTACAACGATTGTCTATGGGGAAGACAAGTATGCCGATACGCCTGCCGTGCGGGCTTCCAAGCGGATGCTCAATGCAGCCGGAGTAAGGTATTATCAGTATCAGCCTACAGGGCGTAAAATTGAAATAGAGGTTTAGGGAAAATGAAGGTTCTTCTGGCAGCGGTAAATGCCAAATATATCCATTCCAATCTGGGGATCTACAGCCTGAAGGCTTACGGTGAGAAGATGCTGGCAGAGCAGGGCTTTAAAAGAGAACAGATACAGATCGAGCTGGCGGAGTATACCATCAACCACCAGTTAGAACAGATTCTTAAAGATCTGTACTGCAGGAAGCCGGATGTGATCGGTTTTTCCTGCTATATATGGAATATTTCTTATATAAAATGTCTTCTGGCAGATATAAAAAAGGTGCTCCCGGAAGTGAAGATATGGCTTGGAGGTCCTGAGGTATCCTACTGCGGTGAGGAGATTTTAAGGGAACAGCCTGTGGTGGATCTGGTGATGAAGGGAGAAGGCGAGGAAACCTTTGCACAGCTTTTACAGGTTCTGGTGGAAAAGGAGGGATCAGGAGCCTCCTTCAGTGGATATCTGGAAGAAATAAAACAAAAGGGGATTCCCGGACTGGTATTTTTGGACAGTCAGGGCAATAAAGACGGCGCAGCCTGGGGCACTTTTGCGGGCGGTGATAGACAGGCAGGATGGCCCGTTTATGACACCGGTATCCGTCCGCCCATGGATATGAACCGGATCCCCTTTCCCTATGGATTTTTGGAGATGGAACAACTGGAACACAGGATTATTTACTATGAGAGCAGCAGAGGCTGCCCTTTTTCCTGTGCTTACTGCCTGTCGTCCATTGATAAGAGCGTCCGTTTCCGCAGTCTGGAACGGGTAAAGGAAGAGCTGTCCTTTTTCTTAAATGCCAGAGTACCGCAGGTGAAGTTTGTGGACCGGACCTTTAACTGTAAAAAATCCCACGCCATGGCAGTCTGGCAGTTTATCCGGGAAAATGACAACGGCATTACGAACTTTCATTTTGAAATCGCAGCAGATCTTCTGGATCAGGAGGAGCTGAACCTCCTTTCGTCCATGCGTCCGGGACTGATTCAGCTGGAAATAGGAGTCCAGTCCACCAATCCGGACACGCTTTCGGCAATCCGGAGAAAAACAGATATCGCAGAAATAAGAAAGATTACCCATCATATCAACAGCCGGCACAACATCCACCAGCATCTGGATCTGATCGCAGGCCTTCCCCATGAGGATTTAAGCAGCTTTAGAAAATCCTTTAATGAGGTATATGATATGGAGCCGGAACAGCTGCAGCTGGGATTTTTGAAGGTGTTAAAAGGCTCCTATATGGAAGAAATGATTCCTGCCTGTGAGCTGTTATATTCATCTTCCCCGCCCTATGAGGTCTTGTCCACCCGATGGCTTTCTTATGGAGATATCCTGGAGTTAAAGGCTGTGGAAGAGATGGTGGAAGTCTACTATAACAGCCGCCAGTTTACCTGTACACTGGAGCAGCTGAGGCAGGAATTTGATACGCCCTATGAAATGTTTCTGGATTTGGCCGGATTTTACCAGAAGAAGGGATATGGCGGCGTAAATCACAGCCGTCTGGCACGGTATGAGATCCTGTGGGAGCAGGCAGAGGAAATGTTTTCTGACGGCAGCAGAACAGATGCAGAGAGAAAGCGTGAGCAGTACAGAGATGCTCTGATGACCGATCTGTACCTCCGGGAAAATATCAAAAGCCGTCCTTCCTTTGCCAGGAATCTTTCACATTTCAAGGAGCAGATCCGGCGTTTTTTCAGGCAGGAGGAGGACTGCCCCTGCCTACTTCCGGATTATACAGGATATGATTCCCGCCAGCTGGCAAAGATGGCCCATCTGGAGCCGGCGGGGGACGGAAGTTTTCTGCTGTTTGACTATAAAAACCGCGACCCGCTGACCTATAATGCAAGGATGGTTCGGGTTGAGATTGAATAGAAAAAGCCAGACTGCGCATAAACAGGAAACGGAGAAACCGGATGAAGATATTGCTGATCGATTCGGAGATAGAGGATATAAGGGAACTGAAAAAAAGGATTCACTGGGAGGCCTGCGGCGTGGAGAGTGCGGCAACGGCCTACAGCGAAAGGACGGCCAGGGAAACGGCAAAAAATCAGAAACCAGACCTTATCGTCTGCTGTACGGAAATCGCTGAGGATGGAGGAGAGGCACTTTTGACAGAACTGCGTTCCACTGTCCCGAATGCAGGGATTATCCTGACTGGAAGTCGCTTTTCAGAGGAAATTTTTCGCAGGCTTTTATATGTTGAAGCAGTCGATTATTTAAAAAAACCTGTTTCAGAGGAAGCATTTTTCAAGGCAGTGGAGCGGTTTAAAGAGCGGCGCTTCAGACAACAGGAGGAAACCGAAGAAAAGCAGTACGGGCGTTACTGGAAAAATAATCAGCGCATGATTCAGGAGATGTTCTGGAAAAAGCTCTGTTTAAACCGGATTCCCGGAGGGCCGGAGGAGATCGAGGCCGCCGCTGCCCAGGTAGATGCAAAGCTGGACAAGGACAGCCGCTATCGGATGGTGCTGATCACACTGGCAAATGAAGATGAGATGAAAATGGCCTGGGGGGATGATTTGTGCCAGGCAGCGATTCAGAATCTTGCCCGGGCATTTGTAAAAACAGATGGAGACAGCAGCAAGGTGATTGTGATTTATACCCGTGTAGTGATCCTTTTGGAGGAGGCAGAGTTTGATACGGCTCAGGAACGATGCCGGATTCTGGCAGACCGCTGCCGCAGTGAGTATCAGGCAGAGCTTTTGTGCTATATTGGTGAGTCGGTGTTCTGTGAACAGCTGGCCGATACCTACAGCAGCCTTCTTACCTACAGCAAGGATGATGTGCTTCAGCAGAACCGCATAACCTGTGTAAACAGGCAGAGTCTGGGAGAAAAGAAAGAAATTGCAGTTCCGGATACCTGGGGAGAGCTTCTTTATACAAAAGAACCCCAGCGGCTGGTAAAAGAGGTTGAAAAATTTCTGGTACCTCTGGCAAGACTGGGGCATTTAAGCGAGCAGAATTTCCGTATTTTCCAGCAGGATATGCTCCAGCTGTTTTTTACATATATGGAAAAAAAGGAAATGCGGGCCCATGAGCTTTACGATAATCATGAGATATACCGCCTCTATAAGATTGCAATCCTGTCCATTGACGGAATGTGCCGGTGGGTGTCCAAATGCACGGAATATATTACAGGACAGAACAGCCTGAAGGAAGGGACCCATGGAGCAGAGGTGGTGAGAAAAGTAAAGGAGTATATCCGTTCTAATCTTAAAAATGACATTACCATGGAGCAGATTGCGGATTTAACTCACTTAAATCCCGATTATACCACCAGAATTTTCCGAAACATAACAGGAATGACGATTCGGGGATACCTGATTAAAAAGAGAATGGAGCGGGCAAAAACACTGCTGCAGACGACGGGGCTTTCTGTCAGCGAGGTGGCAATGGAATCGGGATATGATAATTTTTCCTATTTTATCCGTGTATTCCGGCAGTATTTCGGAGTGACGCCCAAACAGTTCCGCAGAGAAAGTGAACAAAGACGTAACCAGAAACTGGAAATGGAATATTCGGAAAAATGATATTAATATACGGAAAAGTGCTGTTTTTTTATCTTATAAGGAAAAAACAGCACTTTTTTTACGATGGATTTACACATGAAGTCGAAAAAATGATAAAAAGTGTCGCAAGAATGAAAGCCAGAAACAGGGACACTTATATATAATACGAGTAGAACAAACAAAACGCTGTATAGTTGGGAGATGGATATGAAAGTCAGTCTGATCGTAAGCGATATTGACGGAACGCTCCTGCCGGCAGGCTGCAGACAGGATGGAACAGAGCCGGACGGCCCCGGAGTTTCAGACGGGATTAGGCATCTTGGCACCATGATCCAAAAGCTGGAGCTTCCGTTTACATTGGCAAGCGGCCGTCCGTTGGACATGATGGAGCTTCTGGGAGAGCACCTCGGGATTACACTTCCCATGGTGGCCTGCAACGGGGCTGCGGCAGGAGGGAAGAAAGGGCTTCTTTGGAGTGACCATCTGAATACAGATCAGGTAAGAACCGCTATTGAATGTGCCGATCATCTGAATATGGCGATTATTGCCACAGATGGATCGGATGAGGTGGTCTACCGGCAGAATGATTATACCAGAAGCCGCAGCAGGAACGGCTCATGGACAAAAACCTGGCGTCCTGCCTGTGGGGAGGACTGGCAGAACTGGAGGATACAAAAGCTCCTGATCATTGACCCTGCGTCTCCGGGTAAAGTAGATGAGGTAATCTGCGAGCTGAACAGGAACCGGAAGCAGGAGGAGCTGTCGATCCTGCGCTATGATGACCGGGGGATAGAGGTCATGCCGGGAGAGTGCACAAAAGGAATGGGGGTAAAACGGCTGGCGCAGAGTCTTGGGATCCCCATGGATGAGGTCATGGTGCTGGGAGATAATAAAAATGACATCGATATGTTTAGGGCAGCAGGACTGGGAGCTGCCGTAGGAAACGCTGTTTCTGCATTAAAAGAAGAAGCTGATTATGTCAGCCATGAAAAATGGGTCTACGGTGTTATAGAAGCACTGGAAGCTTTAAATCTACCGCAGCGGTGCCATGGGGCTTTAGAATGCAAAGGATCAGAAAGAGGTAAGGGACAATGAAAGGAAAGCGAACATCATTAAAAAAGGTACTGGAACCGTACTGCTGGCTTTTGCCGGCATTTGCGCTGTTTATCCCTTTTACGTTTCTCCCGTTTCTTCAGACAGTCTACAAGAGCTTTTTTATTGTAGATTCCATGGGAACGCTGAAGCGTTTTGTGGGATTTGAGAATTATCTGTATATATTGAAGGATGAAACCTTTGTGAAAGCAGTGATCAATACACTGGTTTATGTTATTTTAACGGTGCCTGTTTCAAAAATACTGGGAATGCTTCTGGCACTTCTGGCGAATAAGCGCAGAAAGACATCCTTCCTTTATGAGACCTCATTCGCCCTGCCTATGGCAATGGCGGTATCCGTGACAGCCATGATTTTCCAGCTTCTTTATGTTCCGTCCCTGGGCTTTATCAACGGCGTAACAGGGCTTAAGATCAACTGGCTGACAGATCCAAAGTACGCCATGATTGCCATTGCAGTTATCCAGATCTGGCTGTCTACAGGTTATGCGTTTATCTTTATGCTGGCCGCAGTGAGAAGCGTGCCGAAGGATATGATTGAAAGCGCATCCATAGACGGTGCGGGCCCGTTTCGTCAGCTGTTTCAGATTTATCTTCCTTTGACAACGCCTACCATGTTTTATCTTATTATAACAGACATTTCCTACAGTATGATGATGATGAGTCTTGTAAGCGTTCTTACAGACGGGGGACCTAAAAACGCAACGATCACAATTATGTACTATATTTTTAAACAGATCGGCGCAGCCGGCAACTATACCAATGCTAATCCGGCGGCGATCATTGCATTTATAATGACTCTGGCAGCTACGCTTTTAGGATTTTTATGGGAAAAGAAAGGAGTGCATTACTCATGATGGCAAAACGTGATAAATGGGGTGTTTTCATGCAGGTTTTGTGTCTGGGACTGGCCTTTTTCATGCTGTTTCCCATTCTCTATGCAGTTTCGGTTTCACTGATGGAGCAAAAGGCAGTGCTGGCTTCTCCGCCTCATTTCCTTCCTCCTAAGGTAACTTTTGACAATTATGTGACTGCATTTACAAGGACTACCCTTCCAAGATATATGGTAAATTCCTTTGTGGTTGCTGTGATCTGCAGTGTGAGCCGCGTACTGGTAGCCTGCATGTCCGCCTTTGCCTTTTCTTTTATGGAATTTAAGGGAAAGAAGCTGCTGTTCTTTTTGACTCTCAGCACCATGATGATCCCGCCGGATGTACTGATCGTTGCCAATTTCACCACAGTAAGCCGTTTACGGCTGGTGAACACATATATGGGAATCTGTGTGGTTTATCTTGTGTCTGCGGCTAATATCTTTATGCTGCGGCAGCATTTTCTGGGATTTTCCAAAAGCTTAAAGGAAGCAGCTGCTATTGACGGCTGCGGGAATTTGCGGTTTTTCTTCAGTATCCTGATGCCTACCAGCCGTCCGGTTGTAACTACCGTATTCCTGTCCTCTTTTGTAAATGTCTGGAACCAGTATGTGTGGCCCATGCTCGTAACGAATAAAAATGAGCTGAGAACCATACAGGTAGGAATTACCATGTTAAAGGACAGGGAATCTGCTGTATTTGGGCCGGTGATGGCCGGAGTTGTAGTGGCTCTGGTTCCGACTGTGCTGCTCTTTATCGTATTTCAGAAACAGATCGTGGCGGGCATGATGTCCGGCGCGGTAAAAGAATAATTGAAAGAAAGGGAATAAAACAATGAAAATGAAAGCATTTATGCCGATTGCGGCAGCAGCAATGATTACAATGGGGCTTACTGCCTGTCAGGGTGCTTCTGGCGGGAACAGCGGGGCTGCTTCACAGGAAAAGGAAGCTGGTTCCGGCATGACAGAGATCACATTCTGGCACTCCATGGACAGCGTGTTCGGAGAGATTACCCAGAAGCAGGTGGATCAGTTCAATGAAACCATCGGAAAAGAAAAAAATATCCATGTAACGCCTGTATTCCAGAACTGGCCCGGCACAGATGCCCTTATGGCTGCCATGCCTGCGGACGATATCGAAAATATGCCGGATGTGATCCAGCTTTACAGCGAGAGCGTAAACCTTATTCGGGATTACAAGCGTACCATATGGACAGAGGATATGCTTACAGCAGATGGAACAATGAAAAAAGAGGATCTAATGCCGGGAGCGGTTGAGGAATACTCCATCGGAGGCAGGATGATCGGAATGCCGTGGACTGCGTCAGCCCTGCTTTTATATTACAATCAGGATTATCTGGATCAGGCCGGTGTGGCTGTGCCCGCAACGATCGCAGAGATGGCGGATGCCCTTCCGGTGCTGGTGGAAAAAACGGGCGCAGAGTATGGCTTAAATGTGCGTGTAAACCAGTATGAGCTGGAAAACTGGATTGAGACTCAGGGGGCGTCCGGCAGTGAATTCGGAAATAACAAAAATGGACACGAAGGCTATATGACAGAGCTTTCCTGCGTATCCAACGGTACGCTGGACAAGTTTTTAACGGAGTGGGAAAAGGTTGTAAACAGCGGCGCCTACAAGCCATCTAAGGATTCCATCAATGAGGAATTTGCAGCGGGTATGCACGCAATGGTTATTATGACCAGCTCCCGTATCCCGACCATCAGCGAGCTGGTGGGAGACAGCTTTAACTGGGGAGTTGCGGCAATTCCTGCCGTATCTGAAGACGATATCGGTGGTGCATATCCCAGTGGCTCCGGCCTGTTTATGATGGATCGTGATGACGAGGCAAAGAAAGTGGCTGCATGGGAATTTGTACAGTATATGGCATCTCCTGAGGCTCAGGCAATGTGGCTTGAGGGAACCGGTTATACGCCTGTCAATGTAAAGTCTCAGGAGCTGGAATCCTATCAGACAGCAGTAGAGGCAGAGTCCAGGCTTCAGGTTCCCTATGATGTGCTGATGCAGTCTGGAATCTCTGTGATTCCGGCCTTTATCCCCAATAACAGCACCATTGATACGGTGATTAAGGATGCAATGCTTTCCTTCGGTGATGGAACAGCAACGAAAGAGGAAACCTTCAACGCCATCAAGGACGGCTGTGCGAAGGCGCTTGAGGATTATTACAGAGCCAACCCTATTGAGTAAGGGAAATGAGTAAGAAGACAGGAAAGGAAGCTGTAAGTGAAACGAGTAATCATTGACTGCGATCCCAGTGCGGATGATGCGCTGGCGCTGATGCTTGCGGCAGCATCTGCAGAGCTTTCGCTGGAAGCGGTGACCGCTGTTTCCGGCGTCTGCGAGGTCGTCCAGAGCGCCCGGAATGCTTTAAACATACTGGAGCTGTGCGGCAGGTCCGATGTATCAGTGGCTGCCGGAGCCAGCCAGCCATTAAAGCGCAGGCTGGAATTTGACGGAAAATACTGCGGCTGTGACGGACTTTCGGAGACGGGGCTTGTCCCCGCCTCTTCCTGTTTGTCAAGACTGCCTGCCGTGGAGCTGATCCACAGGAAACTGGAGGAGCATCCGGGAGAGATTTATATAATATCCATTGCTCCCATGACGAATCTGGCAGAACTTTTGATGAAATACCCTGAGAGCAGAGGGCAGATTGCAGGAATCTATACCATAAACGGCTCTTACGGCGTAGCGCCGGACAAGAGCAGCTGGAATCCCAGGCCCAGCTGGAATGTGCGCACAGACCCGGAGGCGGCAAAATATGTGATTGAATCCGGGATCCCAGTTACAGCGCTGGGACTGGATGTAACGATGAGACTGGAAAATGCCATGGCAGAGCGCCTGATGGCAGAGGGGAATAAAAACGGATGGGCCTTTCAGTTTCTTGAACGGGCTGTGGCCTTTAACCTGAAAAGAGGACTTGAGCCCTACAGCCTTTTAGTAGACGCCATGGCAGTAGCAGCGGCTGTGCGGCCGGAAATTGCAGAGTATATCCATGGAAAGGCTGCTGTATCAGATCAGGACGGTCTGATGTGCGGTCAGACGCTGTTTGGGGTAAAAGGATATGCGGATCAATGGAACTCCGATGTACGGGCAGCGTACTGCTTTGATTTTGACATCTATATTGACTTGTTCCTAGAAAGGGTATTTTCATGAAATTATCAACCTCCAGCAATATTGTATTTGACCGGCCAGAGGGGCCATTTTTCCATATGGACCGCATGATGCGCTATGCAAAGGAGGCGGGCTTTGATACACTGGATATCAGCTTTTACGACTGGGCTCTTCCCGGTTCTCCGTTTCTTACCGACGAATGGAAAAAATGGATTGATCAGGTGGCAGAGGAAAAAGAGCGCCTGGGGATGCGGTTTGGACAGAGCCATGCTTATACTTATAATTTCCTTTCTCCGGCTCTTACGCCGGAAGAGAGAAAGCACCATGAAGAGCTGACCCTGCGCTCCATTGAATGCTGTTATATACTGGGTTCCAGACTCTGTGTGACCCATCCGGATACTGTGTACGATTCCCCACGTCCAATGGCAGTATCAGAGGAGAAGAATGCAGAATATTTCCGGGAACTTTTGGATAAAACAGCCCGGTTTGACATGGCGTTTGCAGTTGAAAATATGTGCGACATTACTATTGCCCCCAAGCGGAAATTCGGCGCTTATCCGGAGGAACTGGTAAATCTGGCAAAGCGCGTGGGCGACAGCCGGTTTGGAATCTGCTGGGATTTTGAACATGGGGACATCATGCAGCAGAATCAGAGAGATGCATTAAGGCTGATCGGCAGCTATCTGTACGCGACCCATGTATCGGATACCCACAGCGCCACAGACCCGGATCTGATGCACGTTCTGCCTCTTATGGGAACGGTTGACTGGAAAGAGGCGGTACAGACCCTGAGGGAAATTGGATATGAGGGATATTTCAGCTTTGAGGTTAATAATTATGGAAGATATTTCCCAGAATGCCTTCTGCCGGAGGCGCTCAGGCTGATGTACCATGTGGGAGAATATCTGCTTTCCCAGACGGTTTAAAGAAATTGGGAGTACGTCCTGAGAGATGCTTATCTCGTTCAGGGCGTATTTTTGTTATGGAAAATATTTTGAATTTCCGCATGTTGCACTGTGTCCGGGCGTCTGGTGTTCAGGACTCCGGTTTCCGGCCATAAGAAAACCTAAGAGTCTGAAATTTTTCTAAAAACAAAAGCCATATCAAAAACTCGATGCGCTCAGACAGGTTTGATATGACTTTTAACGAAAAATTTAATTCTCCAAGGTTTTCTAATGGCCTTCAAAGTCGTCCTGAACACCAGATGCCAGAGCGCACTGCAACATGCGGAAACTCAAAGAAAATGTCTCTTGAAAAACCGGCATCATATGCCGTATACTGAAATGGACTGAAATATAAGGAATGAGGAGCGTTTTATATGCCAAAGATAAAAAGGGAGACAAAAACGGCCCGCAGCCAGCGGGTTGCTCATATACTGGAAGCCTTAGACCGGGAATACGGCACGGAGCTGATCTGTTATCTGAACCATGAAACACCGTGGCAGCTGCTGATCGCCGTGATTTTAAGTGCCCAGTGTACGGATGCCAGGGTAAATATCGTAACAGCCGGCCTGTTTCAGAAGTACCCTTCTCTGGAGGACTTTGCCGCGGCGGATGTAAAGGAGATGGAGCAGGATATCCATTCCATCGGGTTTTACCATAATAAGGCAAAGAATATCATTCTCTGCGCCAGAGATTTGCTGAAACGGTTTTCAGGTGAGGTACCGGAGTCGCTGGAGGATCTGACCTCCCTTGCGGGCGTGGGGAGAAAGACGGCTAATGTGATCAGGGGAAATGTTTATCATGTGCCAAGCATTGTGGTGGATACCCATGTAAAGCGGATTTCCCGAAAGCTTGGCCTGACCTTGGAGGAGGAGCCGGAAAAGGTGGAGTATGATCTGATGAAGGTGCTGCCAAAGGATCACTGGATTCTGTGGAATATCCATATTATTACACTGGGAAGAACTGTCTGTACGGCCAGAAAGCCAAAATGCGGAGAATGCTTTTTAAAGGAATACTGCCCGTCCTGCGAAGAACCGGTGGTTTTTGACGGAGGTAAGGCGCGATGATGACTTCTTATATTGCCCTTGATCTGGAGACGACTGGCCTGGAATCAAAAACAGAAAAGATTACAGAGGCAGCGGCTCTAAAGGTAGTAGATGGAAGAATACAGGATCGCTTTGTGACACTGGTTCATCCGGGAAAACCCATTTCGGAAAAAATTACGCAGCTTACGGGAATTACAGATGAGATGGTACGGACAGCGCCTCTCATGGAAAATGTGATTGGAGAGCTTTTGGCCTTTTGTGAAGGTCTTCCGCTTTTGGGCCACAATATCCTCTTTGATTACCGATTTTTAAAGCAGGCAGCAGTAAACAGCCGGTTGGAATGTGAGTTTGAGGCGGTCGATACCCTGACGCTGTGCCGTCATCTGATGCCGCCGGATGAGAAAAAGAATTTATCCGCTTCCTGTACCTGGTTTCAGATTCCCCAGTCTGCTGCTCATCGGGCAGAAGCGGATGCAGAATCAGCCCACCTGCTTTATGAAAAGCTTAAGGCCCTTTATGGGAAGGAACGGGAGGAGCTTTTTGTTCCATGTCCGCTGATCCACAAGGCAAAACGGGAGCAGCCCGCTACAAAAAGGCAAAAAGAATACTTGCAGGATTTGATAAAATGTCATAGAATAGACATAACTCTGCAGACGGATACTTTAAGCAGAAGCGAGGCGTCCAGACTGATTGATCAGATCATTCTGCAGCGGGGAAGACTTACAGAGCATTCTCTGTCTTCCCCATATAACGGTTTTGTGGGCGGTTCCGGCAGAAGGAAGGGATCGCAGGATTAAAAGAGGTGAAAAAATGCTGAACATGAGAGACCATAAGACAAAGAAGATCATTTCAACCATTATTGTTGTGATCCTGGTACTGGCTATGATCGTACCGATGGCTTTAAGTGCACTGATGTATTAAAGGATCTGTGATACGGGCCAAAATGCCGGAAAAATGGCTTCCGGAATGAAAAGGATATGTGAGAATGAAAAATAAAATGTGGAAAACAGCCCTGACTGTCCTGGCGGCAGCCGGGGCAGTGTGGGCCTTCCCTGGTACAGCCATGGCGGCTCCTGTACTTCCCGACGGGATTCGTGTACAGGGGCAGGATCTGGCAGGAAAAACCTGTGGGGAGGCCCGTGATGTAATAGAGACTTATGAGGAGGAATTGGGAAACTGTCCGGTTATCCTGACCCTGGACGGACAGGAGAAGGAGACCACGGCAAAGGAGCTGGGACTTTACTGGAGCAATGAGAACCAGATTGAGGAAACGCTTAAGGAGTACGCCGGAGGCAGCCTGATCCGCCAGTATATGGTAAAGAAAGATCTTGCCCGGGCTCCGGTAGAGCTTGCGGTTGAAACAGCAGTAGATCCTGAGAAGGTAACAGCTTTTGTGGATACCCACAGCCAGGATATCCTGACGCAGCCTCAGAATGCCTCCATACGCCGGGAAAACGGCGCTTTTGTGATTACAGAGGCAGTTTCCGGCCGCGCGGTTGATACGGAAGCTACGGTTCAGGCGCTGAATGAGGCGCTGGCTAGACAGCAGGAGGGAACAGTCCGGGCGGACGCGGTGATCACGGAGCAGGAGCCGGAGATCACATCGGAGGAACTGGCGTCCATCCAGGATGTGCTGGGCACCTGTACCACAGACTTTTCCAGCAGCGGAGCAGCCCGTTCCACCAATCTTTCCGTGGGAGCGGCCAAGATCAACGGCAGGGTAATGATGCCCGGAGAAGTGCTTTCTGGCTATGAGTGCCTGCAGCCCTTTACAACTTCCAATGGATACAAGACTGCAGCCGCATATGAAAACGGCAAGGTGGTAGACAGTATCGGAGGAGGCGTCTGCCAGATCGCGACCACGCTGTACGGCGCGTCTCTGGAAGCAGAGGTGGAAATTGTTCAGAGGCAGAACCATTCCATGATCGTTACCTATGTGGAGCCTTCCATGGATGCAGCCATTGCGGGAACCTATAAGGATATTAAAATTAAAAATAATTACAGTACTCCCATCTACGTAGAAGCCTATACTTCCGGGAAAAAGCTGACCTTTACCCTCTATGGAAAGGAAACGCGGCCGGAGGGACGAAAGGTGGAGTATATCTCAGAAACCATAGGTACTACCAGTCCCGGTGAACCTCAGCTGATCGTTGACAATACTCTGGCTCCCGGAGCGAAGGTTCGGGTGCAGTCTTCCCATACCGGACTGCGATCCCGGTTGTGGAAGGTGGTTACGGTAGACGGTGTGGAGACGGAGCGCACGCTGTTAAATAAAGATACCTATAATGCTTCAAAGGCAGTCTACCGTGTGGGTCCGGAAGCGCCGGTCAATGCGCCTGTGCAGACCGATCCCGCAGGAGGACAGACTGACGGAGCAGGGGAAAATACTTCTCCTGAATCACCCGGTGCAGAAAATGTGGCAGGTGGCCCCGGAATGCCGGGAGAAAGCGGAACTGTCCCGGGAGGCGGCCCGGGAGCACCAGCAGGCGGCACAAGCGGCAGCGGGGCGGCCTCAGGCGGTCCGGGAGCACCGGAGGGTGCAGGAGGAAGCAGCGGAGCAGTTTCCGGTGGAGGCCCCGGAGCATCGCCAGAGGCCGGAGGCAGCGCAGCAGCTCCGGGAGGTGGCCCGGGAGTTCCCGCCCCATCAGGGGAGGTGGCTCAATGAGAACAGCAGGGCAGGGGCCGGGCGGCTTTGAAAAGCGGGACGGCCATATAAATCCGGGACAGGAGCTGATTTTTGCAGGTTCTGCCGGTCTGGCAGGAGCCAGACGCATCCTGGAAGCAAAAAAGGAAATACTTTCCAGGCGATTTGCTCCCTCATTTTTAAGAGAACTGAAAGAAGAGGAATATTCGGTAAAAAGCTGGCTGGATCAGGCGACAGCGGAAAAAAAAAGTCCGGTTACAGCCTGGGAGTTTGCAGGGGAAGGCGGCGTACTGGCAGCACTCTGGAATTTTTCAGGCATCTACTGCACAGGACTGGACGTGGATCTGCGCCTTTTCCCTGTCCATCAGGCGGCAATCGAAGTCTGTGAGCTGTTTGAATTAAATCCCTACCGGCTTTACAGTGAAAACTGTGTGCTCCTTGCGGCAGACAGCGGCAGCCGCCTGGTGCGGGAATTAAAGCAGGCGGGGATTCCGGCGGCAGTGATCGGATGGGCGGAAAAAGGCATTGCAAGAAAGCTCCGCCACGGTGAGGAAGCAGCCGGATATCTGGAGCGTCCCCAGCCGGATGAGCTTTTAAAGCTGGGACTGTAATATATGCCCTCAGGGGATTTTTTTAGCAGAATGGAGGATGGTTATGAGAGAAAAAATTCTTGCGGTGATTGAAAAAAACAGCAGGATCGATATAAAGGATCTGGCGGTTTTACTGGGCGAAAGTGAGATTGCAGTGGCAAATGAGATTGCAGATATGGAAAAAGAGCATATTATCTGCGGTTATCATACCCTGATCAACTGGGATAATACCAGTGAGGAAAAGGTAGTTGCGCTGATCGAGGTAAAGGTAACGCCTCAGCGGGGCATGGGCTTTGACAAGATCGCAGAGCGCATTTACCAGTACAGCGAGGTAAACGCTGTGTATCTGATGAGCGGTTCCTTTGATTTTACCGTATTTATCGAAGGAAAGACCATGCGCCAGGTAGCACAGTTCGTTTCCGACAAGCTGGCTCCCATGGAGGCTGTTTTAAGCACAGCTACACATTTTGTACTGAAAAAATATAAGGATCACGGCACTATTATCAGCGAGCCGGTCCAGGATGAAAGGATGCTGATTACCCCATGAGAAATCCCTTATCAGATAAGATCGTAAGTATCCCTCCTTCTGGGATCCGGAAATTCTTTGATATTGTAAACGAGATGGAGGGAGCCATTTCTCTGGGCGTAGGCGAGCCTGATTTTGACACACCCTGGCATATCAGGGAGGAGGGCATCTATTCTCTGGAGAAAGGACGTACTTTTTATACCTCTAATGCAGGCCTTAAGTCCTTAAAGGACGAGATCAGCCGTTATTTAAGCCGCCGTTTTGATGTAAGCTATGATTCAGACAAAGAGATCATGGTTACGGTGGGCGGCAGTGAAGCCATTGATGCAGCCATGCGTGCCATGTTGAATCCCGGGGATGAAGTCCTGATTCCCCAGCCCAGCTATGTTTCCTATGTGCCCTGTGCCGTGCTGGCGGACGGTGTGCCGGTGGTGATTGAACTGGAGGAAAAGGATCATTTTAAACTGACCCCTGAGAAACTTCTGGAAAAGATTACCGATAAAACGAAAATCCTGGTTCTTCCATTTCCAAATAATCCCACTGGAGCGATCATGGAGCGTCATGAGCTGGAAGAGATTGCTAAGATTGTGGTGGAAAAGGATATTTTTGTAATTTCAGACGAAATCTATTCCGAGCTTACATATACAGATAATCACGTTACCATCGCTTCCTTCCCCGGAATGAAGGAAAGAACGGTATTGATCAACGGCTTTTCCAAATCCTATGCCATGACAGGCTGGCGTCTGGGATATGCGGCGGCTCCGGAGATTATTTTAAAGCAGATGTTAAAGATCCATCAGTATGCCATCATGTGTGCTCCCACTACCAGCCAGTATGCGGCGGTCGCTGCCCTTCGGGACGGGGATAATGATGTGGAAATGATGCGTGAATCTTATAACCAGCGCCGCCGGTACCTCTTAAATGCATTTAAGGAAATGGGGATCGACTGTTTTGAGCCGTTGGGCGCCTTTTACACCTTCCCCAATATCAGCCGATTTGGTATGACCTCTGAGGAATTTGCCACAGCGCTGTTAAAAGAGGAAAAGGTAGCTGTGGTGCCGGGAACGGCCTTTGGAGCGTGCGGAGAAGGGTTTGTGCGTATTTCCTATGCGTACTCCCTTAAGAGCTTAAAAGAGGCCTTAGGCCGCATTGAGCGCTTTGTAAAGAACCATGACGGAAAGGCGTGACAGCTATGATGAATATTGTACTTTTAGAACCGGAAATGCCTTCTAATACAGGCAACATCGGCCGCACCTGCGTTGCAACCAATACAAGGCTCCATCTGATCGAGCCTTTGGGCTTTAAGCTCAATGAAAAGGCCTTAAAACGGGCCGGACTGGATTACTGGGATAAGCTGGATGTAAGCGTATACAGCGATTACCAGGATTTTCTTGAAAAAAATCCACAGGCTGCAGGCAATATGTATTTTGCCACAACCAAGGCCCATAAGGTTTATTCTGACGTAAGCTACAGCCCGGACTGTTATCTGATGTTCGGCAAAGAAAGCGCCGGTATTCCTGAGGAAATCCTGGTGGAAAATGAGGAGCATTGCATCCGCATCCCCATGTGGGGCGATATCCGCTCCTTAAACCTCTCCAATTCTGCCGCCATTGTGCTTTATGAGGCCCTGCGCCAGAATGGATTTGAAAAGATGGAGCTGGCGGGAGAGCTGCATCATCTTTCCTGGAATAGCCAGATCTAATATTTATAAATTTACCTTTTCTGTTAGGAATTTAATTATTTGTGATAAAATCCCTCCTATTTTATAATCGCTCTTAGATAAAATACACATCTGAGGAGGGATTCCATTATGAGTGGACTTCAAAAGTGGCTTGAAAAATGGCTGATGCCTATAGCACGTGTTCTGGAGAAACAAAAACATCTTCAGGCCGTGAAAGATGGTATAGTAGGTATTGTGCCAATCATTATCATCGGCTCCTTCTGCCTGGTTCCTACAGGTATTGGCAACCTGGTAGGGGGAGGACTGATGGAATGGGTAAATGCCCACAACAACATTCTTACATTTCCCACATATTTTACAACGAACGTAATGTCTTTGTATGCGGCGCTTTACATTGCCAATTCTCTTGCAAAGCGTTATAAGCTGAAGAATTCGCTGATTGGTGCTTCTGCAATTCTGGTTCATCTGCTGTTATCTGTAACTGTTACAGAGGATGGAACATGGATGGTGACATATTTGGCGGCAGAGGGCTTATTTACTGCTATTATTTCTGCGATTTTTGCTGTAGAGATTACTCGATTCTGTGATAAGAATCACCTGACGATCAAAATGCCCGAGAGTGTACCTCCTATGGTAGCAGACAGCTTTTCTATTCTGGTTCCACTGATTATTGAGGTTCTTGTCGCTACAGGTGTGGCAGCTTTGTGCCAGAATATAGCAGGAATGGTATTTCCGCAGGTGATTATGAAAGTGCTGGCTCCTGCCATTGCGTCCATGGACAGCCTTCCAATGGTGATGCTGGTGGTGTTCCTTACACAGCTTTTATGGATGTTCGGACTTCACGGTCCTGCGATCACATCCAGCGTGTGGGCGCCTTTTGCAATCGCCAATGCTACAGCCAATGCAGCAGCAGTAGCTGCCGGACAGGATCCGACACATGTATTTACCTTTGGTTTTTATTACGGATTTTTACAGGTAAGTGGCTCTGGAATTACTCTGGGACTGGTACTTCTTATGATGTTTTCTAAGGCGAAGTCCTTAAAAACCATTGGGCGGGTAGGAATTATTCCTTCTCTGTTTGGAATCAACGAACCGATTATTTTTGGAACGCCAATCATCATGAACCCATTTCTGATGATACCGTTTGTACTTGGTCCTGTACTGATTGCGGCAGTGAATTATCTGGCAATGTCTACAGGTTTGGTGGGACTGCCTCTGTGGGAGGCCCCCGGATTTCTTCCTCCTGGTTTTCAGGCTTTTTTACTTACGCTGGACTGGAAAGCGGCCGTTATGTCTGTGCTGAACGTAGTCGTTATGACGGTTATTTATTATCCATTCTTTAAAATGATGGAGGCAGATGAGCTGAAGAAGGAAATGGCAGGAAAGTGACAGAAACAGCTTTTCAGACAGACTCAGATTTAGTAGTGTGTCCTGAAAAGATATGATATAATTGACAGCAAAGGGAGGGATTCACTTGCTGTCAATACGTCAGAAAACAATCGTACGTTATATTTTGGGCCATCCGGGCGGTGTAGCAGGTCATCAGTTGTCAGAACTTCTGCGTGTCAGCGGAAAAACCATACGCAATGACATTTCAGATATAAACCGTTGGATGAAGGAGTATGAAATACGCATCTGTGCTTCGCAGAAGGAAGGGTATTATATACCAGAGGCATATCGGAATCACATGATGAGCGTTTTGGAAAATCAGGCGGATCCTGATATAAAATGGGAGATACACACGCCTCAGGAACGGCGTCTTGCAATTATGGGCAGAGTTCTGGGGCACCCCGGAATCAGGCTGGATCAGATTGCAGATCGCTTTTGCGTTTCGGAGCAGACGCTATACAAGGATTTTATACATCTTAAAAATACCTTGAGTGAAACCTGCGGCTTTAACCAGTTTGTGATGAAGAGTCATTGTCTGTATGTTCAGGCGGAGGAGTATGATATTTTAAGACTGATCTTTCGCCTGATCTCCAGCTGTATTATGAGCAGTGGTCAGATGATGGATTCTCTTCTCATGCATTGGATGCAGGGGATTGTCAATTTGGGTGAGATATATACATTTTATGGATATACAGTTCAATACTGCCGAGAGAAAAAGCTGATAATTCCGGATCCTGTACTGTATATTTCGTCCTGGCTTATATTTTATGTAAATATGAGACGGGAGGAAGCACATTTTTTGGAAAAGGAAGACAGAAGTCTTCCGGAAGATGAACTTTCCGGTTTTTTGCAGTATATGGATAAAAGTCTGTTTTTGGAACTGGATTCATGTGACTTTGCCTTTCTCTATGATTATTTGAAAGCGATAGGCTTTCCGGCAGAGGGAGGGATGGAGGATCAGGAGGCAGAAGAACTGGCAGCCTGCTTTCAGGAGAAACTGTGGAAGCAGAATCAGATTAAGCTTTCAGAACGGGAAGAGACTGCAGATCTGTATCGATCATTTGTGGGAGATCTGAAAGGTTTGATTCTCAGGATTCATCTGGAAGCGCAATTGTTTGAGTTTACTTCAAAGGCAGAGCAGGATACGCTGAGAGAGGCTTTTGGAGCAATGCTCCTTATGGGTGTTTTGATCAGAGAAAAATATGGCGTGGATGTTACACCGGCAGAATTGAGACGTTTATCCGGTTATATAGAAGCTGGATGCCCCAGTGAACATCTCAGGGTAAGCATTCAGATGGTAACAGGATCTGACAGCAGCTTTTATTATAGTGTATCACGTTGGATAAGAAATAATTTTTCAGAGAATGTTCGCATCTGTGGAGTTTGTCCGGGATATCTTTTGGAATCTTCCATAGAGAAAAATGAACCGGATATTTTAATGGCTGTAACGCCGCTTAATATACAGTCATCGATTCCGCAGATTACCCTTACAATTCCATTTTCGGTGGAGGAGGGTAACAGGCTTTGGAGATTTATAGAGGATCTTTCACTGAAGAAACAGACCGAGTTTGTTTTGGGAAATTTTTTTAACCATGACCGAGTGGTGTTTTTGGAGGGGGATCCCTCCTGGGAGGAAATGGCTGGCGCCGGATGTAGAAATTTGGAAAATACGGGGTGTGTCCGAGCGTGGAAGGAGCATTTAAGAGAATTTTCGGAAAAAGAAGCATGGAGTAAAAGTCCTGTGGCAAATGGCTTTTGCTTTTTATATCCCCGCGAAAAAAAAGATCTTAAGGATGGAATCAGTCTCGTGATAGCCAGAAACAGACGGTCTGATATCCGGGTTATGATGGCAGCGGCTTTTGCTCCGGGAAACTATGGAAAGCAGGAAGCTTTGTATGGTTTTTTCAGAAGGTTTTGGAAAGAACAGTTTCTGGCAGAAACGCTTCAGAAAGAAAAAACGGCCTCTGATGTACTGGAAAGAATAAGATCATCTGTTCAGGATGAAATGAAATATAAAATAAAAATTTAGCAGGAGGAAAAAGAAAATGAGGGTTTTAGTTGTATGCAATGCAGGAATGTCAAGTTCGATTTTGGTGAAAAAAATGAAGGATTATGCCGCTTCTCAGGGAGAAGAACTGATGATCAAGGCAGTCTGCAGTGCGGCGGCAGAGGATGAAGCCGGCGAATGGGATGTATGTCTGGTAGGCCCTCAGCTGATGCATGCTGTAGACGAAATTGCAGAAGCAGTAGAAGTTCCTACAGAGGCGGTGGATATGCGTACTTACGCAATGGCTGACGGAGAAGGTGCTCTGAAGCAGGCTAAGGCGCTTTTGGAAAAATAACAGGAGGATAAATCTATGGCGACAATTCATAATGAAGCTGAACCGGAACAGATTGCGCCGGTGGTTTTAATGCCGGGTGATCCGCTTAGGGCCAAGCTGATTGCAGAGGAATATCTGGAGAATTGCATACTGTTTAATCAGGTGAGAAATATGCTCGGTTATACAGGTTGGTATAAGGGCCATAGGATATCTGTTATGGGGGGCGGCATGGGCTGCCCCTCAACTGGTATCTATGCCCATGAACTTTTTTGTAAATACAACGTAGATTCGATTATACGAGTAGGATCATGCGGGGCTTTTTCAGAAGAGGTTGCCATGAGGGATCTGCTTTTGATCCGCTCCTCATGGAGTGAATCATCGTTTGCCAGAGCCTACAGTGGTTTTGAAGGAGATACAGCCTTTCCTTCCGAAGATTTAAACGGACTTTTATCCCAGGCAGCAGAAACATTGGGGCAGTCTTTAAAGCAGGTAAAGGTACATACTGCAGACAGCTTTTACAAAAAGGATAAAGAAGCCAATTTTAAAATCAGGGATCAGTGGGGCTGTGTGGCGGAAGAGATGGAGAGTTTTGCTTTATTTCATGTGGCAGAGGTAAGCGGAAAAAAGGCTGCTGCATTGCTTACAGTCAGCGATCATGCTCTCACTAGAAAGAAGATATCTGCAGAGGAACGGCGGAATTCCTTCCGCTCTATGATTGAAACAGCGCTTTTGGGGGCTGTGCTTAGGTTGGAAGAGATGGAAAAGCGTTTGTAAAATAAAATTCCCATACAAAACCCCGACAGTCCGTCTCAATAGCCGGGACTGCCGGGTTTTATGTAGGTGCTTTCTGCTGCTCAGGCTGTTTTATGCCTGAGCAGGATTATATTTGAAAGCGCCAGGAACATTTTTTGACGGATCATATTCCTCCAAAATTTTGCCGTAGCGTTCTCTATAGTCGTTGTCTACAGGGATTTGTGGGAATACCTTGCAGGCTTCTTCAAAGAAATGTTTGGAACCACGACCCATAGCTTTGCCTCTTACCGTATGTTTGTCAAGAGCCAGATCCATAATTTCAGGCTTTTTGCCCATAGCAGCCTCTTTGATGATAATGTTCTTTAAGAAGTCGCTGGAACGGTCTTTATTGCTGGAACACAGGATGCGGATCGCATGAATGAAGTACATAGGCTGATCGCCATCATCATAAGGGAAATTTTTGCGCATTTCATTCATAGTGTTTACATAGACAGCCGCGTTCAGATTTCCAAAGCCAATGTCTTCAACAGAGATTGTAAGAAGTCTGCGCCAGAGCTTTTCAAGGAAAATAGGGCCAGATACATACAGTTCATAAGCATACTGGCAAGCCTGTTCTTCCATGGCTCTGCGTATGGCTTTCTGAAGACTGGATATAATTTCATCTGCGGCAAAGCCGTTTCTCGTTTGTGATCCGGCCCAGATATTATAATCTTGTGGTTGAATTTCCATAATTAATTCTCCTTTTTCTGATATAATTCAATGAGTTCAATAATAACGGTTTTTAAAGTTTCGGCTCCCATGATCTGATCCTCGGCGTGGCACATCAGAAGAGAAATCTGGGGAGTAAGAGATGTCACTTCTTCTTCCAGAACCCCAATATGGGACTGGTGTGCCTGTGCCATATTGTTATCTCCTTCCTTCAGCAGTTCGCGGGCTTTTTCAAAATTCCCCTTTTTAGCTTCGGAAAGTCCATTCATATAGCAGGATTTAGCCGCGCCTGCATAGGTCACGATGTACATGGCAGTTTCAGCCATTTTTTCAATGTTTACCATTTCAGTACCTCCGTTTATTTTAAGTTAGGCCAGTATCCTTTGTTTGCCTCGATGTATTCATCCAGCAGCTTCTTCGCCACATTAGCGCTGGGAACGGTTTTAGAAAGGGTAAGAGCCTGCCAGAGCTTATGATAGCTTCCCTCGATCCAGGCATCTACCGTCAGCTTTTCCACAGCAACCTGCTCTTCCATCAGCCCCTTCTGGAAAGTAGGGATTTTTCCGACGGTTAAAGGCTCATATCCGTCTTTGCCCACGATACAGGGGATTTCCACCATGGCGTCAGGTGAAAAATTTTCAATAGCGCCGTTGTTTTCTACAATCAGAAGCATACGTTCTCCGGTATTATAGGCCAGAGCAGTAGCCAGATCTACGATAAAGCTGGCATGGATGCCAATTTGCAGGCTGGTTCCTTCGGAGGTTCCTGTCTGAGCAATGCGGGCGCATTCTCCAAATACGCTTTTTTCACGTGTATCAATTACCTGACGGGCTCTTGTGTATTCCGGATCTGTATGTGCTACCATATCATCTGGAAAGAGATAGTACTGAAGATAGGAATTGGGAGAATGGGTTGGATCGAGAGTTACAATGTCCTTGACCTTGCGCGCTGTTTCAAGCCAGCTGTTATCCGTAAAATCTGAGGCATTTTCACTTGCCGCCACATTTCCGTACTTTAATTCATGCTCCAGAAGCTTGTCGATATATTCATTTCCATCCTTATCCTTAATGGAAGTGTACCAGCCGAAATGGTTCAGCCCATAATACCGGATTGTCATATCCTTACGGCTTTCAAAGCCAAGAATCTTTGCAATGCTGTTTTCAATGCCGATAGGCATATCGCAGATATTGATGACTCTGGAGTGGGGACGAAGCCGTCTGCATGCTTCCGCTACAATGGCGGCGGGGTTAGAGTAATTGAGCATCCAGCAGTTAGGAGAGTACTTCTCCATATAGTCAATATTCTCAATAACGCCTCCGATGGAACGCATACCATAGGCAATACCGCCAGGGCCACAGGTTTCCTGGCCTACGACGCCGTATTTTAAAGCGATCTGTTCGTCCTTTTCCCTCATTGGAAGCTGTCCTACACGGATATGGGCCAGACAGAAGTCTACATCTGTATAGGCGGCTTCCGGGTCAGAAGTGGCCAGAAATTCAATTTCCGGATCCTTCTCTTTTACAATGATTTCACAGGCTTTTGCCAGACGATTCTGGCGTTCTTCATCATTGTCATAAAGCTTGATTGAGCGAAGGGGAAGCTTGTCCAGATTATCCAAAAGCATAAGGATAATCTCAGGCGTATAGGTGCTTCCTCCTCCGGCGATTACTACTGAAAATTTTTTCATTGCTGAATGCTCCTTTCTCGTAACATCTGAAGTCAGTATAGCGTGTTTGGATTTTTTCGACAAATCCATTTTTTCCCCTTTATTAGGAAGAAGATTTTAAATATGTAATAATCCCATCTGGCATTACATACGTTAGAATGTGTTTGAAGCTTAGAATAGCGTCTGCCAGGGGGCAGACTTCACAGATGGAGGGGTAGGATGATCGACAGATATTTGGAAGCGCTGGAACAATATGAAATGGAAATCGTGTCTGTGAGAAAGGGAAGAGGGGCCTGGATCTGCGAAACGGATCAGGGTCTTAAGCTGTTAAGAGAATATCGGGGGACGGTGCGGAGACTGGAGATTGAGGACCAGATTTTGGGAATGATAGATACCCGTACAAGCCTGCGGACAGACCGGTATCATAGAAACCGGGAAGGCGGGCTTTTGACGATGGCGGGAGACGGAACACGCTACATATTAAAGGAGTGGTTTTCCGACCGGGAATGTAATATAAGAGACAGCTATGAGGTTCGTCAGTCCATTGCCCGCCTTGCCATGCTCCATGCCCAGCTGGCCCGGATTCCCTTTCAGGAGGAATGGCGCATGGGTTCGGTCTGCAGGGAACAGGCAGGTCCGGAGATGAACCGCCATATCAGGGAAATGCAGAAGGCCAGAAGCTTTATCCGCAGAAAACGGGGAAAGACGGAATTTGAGCTTTGCGTCATTGGAAATTATAATGGCTTTTATGAGCAGGCAAAAGAAGCGGCGGATGAGATGATGAGGCTTTGGGGAAGAAACAGAGCTGCTGCCGGACAACATATAGCAGAGGAAGATGGACAGTTGATGGCAGCAGAGCTGTCCGCAGAGTCTGTTTCAGGCCTTTCTCTCTGCCATGGGGACTTAGACCAGCATCATGTGCTCATGGGGCGGGGATATACGGCCATTGTGGAGTATAACCGGATGCATCTGGGAATCCAGGCATCAGATCTTTACCGCTTGATGAGAAAAGCCCTGGAAAAGCATGGCTGGGATACAGAGCTTGGCCTGTCCATGCTGGATTCCTACCAGCGGGTGCGCCCTATGGACCGGAGGGAGCGAAAGAGTCTGGCCTGTATGTTCCTCTTTCCGGAAAAATACTGGAAGCAGCTGAATTTCTATTACAATACAAACAAGGCCTGGATTCCGGCTAAAAGCACGGATAAGCTCAAAAGCCTGGAGGATCAGGAGCCGGCCCGCCGCCGGTTTATCCGCCGACTGATGGCAGAGTGCGGGTAAGTCCTGAAAATGGTGTGGAAAGCCGGGAAAAATGCAAAAACTCAGCCACATTCCCTCTTGCAATATAAAAAATTCTATGCTATACTGATTAAGCTGTCCTGAATATGGAGAGCAGTTTTAGCGCCTGCGTGAGTCAGGAACTTGCGGTAAGGGCGTGTATAACTTAAAAGATGCTGATATCTGTGCGTTCTGGTGACGGCCCCGGCCGGCTGCCTGCAGTGTACAGAGGCAGATTGGCATACAAGGCCGCGGTCGGAAACCGCAAATAATCAGAGAGGTGAATGAAAATGAGAGAAGGAATCCATCCAAATTACTACCAGGCAAAGGTAGTTTGCAACTGTGGCAACGAGTTCGTAACAGGCTCCACAAAGCAGGACATCCACGTTGAGGTTTGCTCCAAGTGCCATTCTTTCTATACTGGCCAGCAGAAGGCTGCTGCTGCCCGTGGACGTATTGACAAGTTCAATCGTAAGTATGGCATTAACGCCCAGTAATAAGCGAGAAAAAATCAAGGGGTTGAGCCTGAGAGATCAGGCTCAGCCCTTTTGTGTTCTTTTGGCAAAACACAGCCGCAGCTTGCTGCGGCAGGGAGAGGAAATGATATAATGAAATATTCTGGAATCGGCGGTCAGGCGGTGATCGAGGGCATCATGATGCAGAACGGTGACGATTACGCCATTGCAGTCCGAAAGCCTGACGGAGAGATTGAGGTAAAAAGAGATCGGTATGTGAGTCTTACGGAGAAATACCCCATCCTGGGCCTTCCTTTTATCCGCGGCGTTTTCAAATTTGCAGACTCTATGGTGGTGGGGATGCGTGCTTTAACCTGGTCCTGCAGCTTTTTTGAGGATGATGAGGATGCTCAGCCGGGAAAGTTTGAGCAGTGGCTGGACCGGGTATTCGGTGAAAAGCTGGAAAGTATTCTTATGACGGTTGTCATGATTTTTTCTTTTATTATGGCAATCGGCATTTTCATGCTGCTTCCCCTTGGGATCGCCCGTATCTGTAAGCCTTTTATCCCTTCGGAAACGGCGATGGCGGTTCTTGAGGGCGTGATCCGCATTGTGATTTTTATTATCTATATTAAACTGGTATCCCGTATGGAGGATATCCGCCGTACCTTTATGTACCACGGTTCGGAGCATAAATGCATCAACTGTCTTGAGCATGGACTGGCTTTAAATGTAGCCAATGTCCGGGGAAGCTCCAAGGAGCACAAGCGCTGCGGAACCAGTTTTATCATGATTGTAATGATCATAAGTATCCTGTTTTTTATGGTGATCCGTACGGATACAGTCTGGCTGCGCTTTTTAAGCCGGATCGTGCTGATACCGGTGATCGCAGGCGTGTCCTATGAGTTTCTCCGATTTGCAGGCCGCCATGACAGTAAGCTTGTAAACCTTTTGAGCCGTCCCGGCATGTGGATGCAGGGTCTGACCACCACAGAGCCGGATGACTCCATGATCGAAGTGGCGATCGCGGCAGTGGAAGAGGTTTTTGACTGGAAAGCGTACCTGGATGAAAACTTCCCAGGCTGGAAGGAAACAGAATGAGTGCGGAGAGAGTATGGGAAGAGACGACCTTAGGACAGCTTTATGAGTCCGGGAGGAAAAAACTGGAAGAGTCCGGAGTGCCGGACGCTGCGCTGGATGCCAGACTTTTGCTGCTGGAGGCGTTTGATCTGAATTTTGCCTCTTTTCTCACCAGAAGAGACCAGCCTCTTTTTAAACAGGCCATTGGTGGAGAAGAGGAAATTTACAGGCTAAAACAGGCGGCAGAACAGTATGAACAGGCGGTTCTTGCAAGAGCAGAGAGGATTCCCCTGCAACATTTGACTGGCTGCCAGTGCTTTATGGGACTGGAATTTAAGGTAAATGAATGGGTGCTTATTCCCAGACAGGATACGGAAACACTGGTGGAGCGTGTTTTGGAGGAAAACAGAGATAAAAACAGCGCCATACTGGATGTGTGCACCGGCTCCGGCTGTATTGCTATAAGCCTTGTAAAACTGGGGGAATACCGCTCAGTGACCGCTCTTGATATCTCTAAGGAAGCGCTCAAGGTGGCAGAGGCTAACAGGGAAAGGATCCTGGGAGAAGAAAAGGAGCGGCTCCGGCTGATAAAAAGCGATATGTTTGAAGGGCTGGAACCCAAAGCGCAGTTTGACGTTATTGTGTCCAATCCGCCCTATATCCCCTCAGAGGTCATAGAAGGACTGGAACCTGAGGTGCGGGATCATGAGCCGCGGCTGGCTCTGGACGGGGAAGCGGACGGGCTGAAATTTTACCGGATTCTGGCAGAACGTTCCATGGCATATTTAAAGCCCGGAGGGAAGATCTATATGGAGATAGGCTTTGACCAGGGGAAGGACGTTTCAGAGCTTTTTGAACAGGCCGGTTTTGAGGGCCTTAAGGTGATAAAGGATATGGCCGGGCTGGACCGGGTGGTGCAGGCTAAAAGGCCGTGATGATAGGAGAGAGAAGATTATGTTTGATAAACTGGATGATATACTGATCCATTACGAAGAACTGATGCTGATGCTGGGGGATCCTGATGTGACTCAGGATACAAAGCGTTTTACCAGACTGATGAAGGAGCAGGCGGATCTGGCTCCCATCGTAGAGGCATATAAGCAGTATAAGCAGGCGAAACAGGATGTGGAAGACAGCCTTGCAATGCTGGAAGAGGAGAGTGATGAAGATCTTCGGGAAATGGCGAAGGAAGAACTGTCTGACGCAAAGAAGCGCATCGAGGAGCTGGAGCATGAATTGAAGATCCTCCTTCTTCCCAAGGACCCAAATGATGAAAAGAACATCATTCTGGAGATCCGTGCAGGTGCAGGCGGAGACGAGGCAGCCTTGTTTGCTGCCGAGTTGTACCGGATGTATTCCAATTATGCGGACAGCCAGCGCTGGAAGGTGGAGATCGTAAGCTTAAATGAAAACGGGATCGGCGGCTTTAAGGAAGTGGTAGCCATGGTTACGGGAAAGGGCGCATACTCCAAGCTGAAATACGAGAGCGGCGTGCACAGGGTACAGCGTGTGCCTGAGACAGAGTCCGGCGGACGAATCCATACTTCCACAGCGACGGTAGCCGTGATGCCTGAGGCTGAGGATGTAGACGTACAGATCGATATGAATGACTGCCGCATCGACGTAATGCGTGCCTCCGGAAACGGCGGGCAGTGTGTAAATACCACAGACTCTGCCGTGCGTCTTACCCATATTCCCACAGGAATCGTAATCTACAGCCAGACGGAGAAATCCCAGCTTCAGAATAAGGAAAAGGCCTTCCGCCTCCTGCGCTCCAAGCTCTATGATATTGAGCTTGAGAAAAAGCAGAATGCAGAGGCAGCAGAGCGCCGCAGCCAGATCGGTACCGGCGACCGTTCGGAGAAAATCCGTACCTACAATTTCCCACAGGGCCGTGTGACGGATCACCGGATCAATCTGACCCTTTATAAGCTGGATAAGATTTTAAACGGAGATATCCAGGAGATCCTGGATGCCTGCATTGCTGCAGATCAGGCAGCAAAGCTGGCTAAGATGAATGAGAACTGAATAGTTACAACTAAATAAAGAATACGGAACGAACGAATACGAAAGGGTTGGCGCAGAGCTGTGTGGAGATCACCACAAAGTTGCGCCAGCCGTCTTTTATGTTATGGAAGAAAAAATATCGGTCAGATCAGTCCGGCCATTGCAGGGAGTCCCAGGCTCACCGCAGGGATATAGGTCACCATGAGAAGCCCTACAAGAATTGCCACATAGTACCAGAGCATATAGGGCATGACGCGGGAAAGGGAACTTCGCCCGACCTTGATGGCTACAAACAGGGTATTTCCCACCGGCGGAGTAATATTTCCGATACAGAGGTTGTATACCAGGATCAGGCCGAACTGAACCGGATCCATGCCAAAGGTCTTAACCACCGGAAGAAACAGGGGAGTGAAGATCAGGATAGCCGGAGTTACGTCCATAAAGGTTCCTGCGATTAAAAGGATGACATTCATGATCAGCAGGATGATAATGGGATTGCTTGTAAGGCCTAAGAGGGCGTCGGAGATGGCCTGAGGGATCTGGGTAAATGCCATGACCCAGCCAAGGATATTGGAAACGCCGATCAGGAATACAACCATACCGCTCATCTTGGCACTGTCTACTGCGATTTTCCAGAAGGATTTTAAAGTAATGTTGCGGTAGAGGATGCCGAGGATCAGGGCGTAGATTACCGCAATGGCAGAGCCTTCTGTGGCTGTAAACACACCGCCGATGATGCCGCCGATTACCACTACGATCAGGGAAAGGGAGGGCAGGGCTCTGAGGGTGCAGACCCACAGGTTTTTCCAGTCGTATTTTCCAGGGATTCCCTTATAGCCTTTTTTCTTTGAAATGATCACAGCAACTGCCATACAGGCCACCGCCCAGATGATGCCCGGAATATAACCGGCCATAAAGAGTGCTGCCACAGAGGTGCCTCCGGCTGCCAGAGAATAGGTGATCAGGGCATTGGAGGGAGGGATTAGGAGGCCTGAGGGAGCAGAAGCCCCATTGGTGGCAGCACAGAGCGCCTTGTCATAGCCCTGTTCCTCTTCGCCCTTTTCTACCATACTTCCTACGGCTGCTGCGGCGGCAGAGGCCGAACCGGAAATAGCGCCGAAAAGGGCGTTTGCCCCTACGTTTGTCACTAAAAGGGCACCGGGCAGCTTGCCAAGGATTGCCATCACAAAATCAACCAGCCGTTTGGCGATGCCGCCCTGGTTCATCAGGTTTCCTGCCAGGATAAAAAAGGGAATGGCCGTCAGGCTGAATTTGCTCATGCCCACAAAGATACGCTGAGCGCCGGTTACCACCGATACTTCCAAAGGCACGGTCCGCAGGATGGCGATCAGGGCGGAAATGCCGATGGAATAGGAAATCGGTACGCCGACGATCAGGAGCACGGCCAGAACAACAATTATGATAAGCAGAGATTCCATTGCCATAAGTCTATGCCTCCTTTTCTTCCTGCGCCGTAATGACGCCGTTTTTTGAGATATCAACGATGTTGAGAACTGTATAGATCATGTTTAAAATACCGCATAAAGGCATTACCACATAAAACACACCTACAGCAACGCCCAGGGCAGAGGTCATCTGTCCCATGGCGAGGCTTGTGATCTTGATGCCGCCGTATACCAGGATGATCAGGGAAAAGGCAAATGCGATAAGCTCTCCAAAGATTGCGAGGAGCTTCTGGATGCCGGGAGTGAAATGGTCTGTGACAATGGGAATATTCATATGTCCCCGTTCTCCTGTGATGATGGAAGCGCCTAAAAGGCTGGCCCATGCAAAGAGGTAAGCCACAAGCTCCTCAGACCACGGGGACGGATTCTGTAAGATGTATCGGGTAAATACCTGCCAGCAGGTGAGTGCAACCATAGCGATCAGGCTGGCGCCTGCCAGTATATTTAAAAGGGATGTAAGTACATTTCTCAGCTTTTTCATGCCGGTCACCTCCTTTTAGGATTCAGCTGACGGATACTTCTGGTTGTAAGCCTGTATCGCATCATAGATGGGAACAAAATCCGGGTGCTGGCCCAGCATGGATTCATGCATGGGAATAACCTCTTCCTTAAATGGGGCTGTATCCGGGTAGAGGAAATTCACCTTCTGGTCTCCGGAAGCCCGTTTTTTAGCCGCATCCACTGCGATGGTCCATTCCTCTCTCTGGATCTGATTCACAAGGTCAAAGCCCTCGTCAAAAATGGATCGTTCTTCCGGGGACAGACTGTCCAGAAAAGCGATATTTCCGATCAGGATATCAGGGATCATTTGGTGCATATCGTAGGAATAGTATTTGCATACATCTCCATGACCGTTGTCTGTCAGAGCCAGTTCATTATTTTCTGCTCCGTCGATGATCTTGGACTGGAGGGCCGTGTACACATCTCCAAAGCCCATGGGAGTGGCAGAGCCTCCTAAAAGGTTCATCATCTGTACGTTGGTAGGGGACTGCTGGACGCGGATCTTAAGTCCCTTTAAATCAGCAGGAGAATGGATGGGCTTATTTACCGTATAGAAATTCCGGGTGCCTGCATCCAGCCAGGTAACAGCCTCAAAACCAGCTTGTCTGGTTGATTCAAAGATGGGTTCCGTGATGGAAGTATCATCCATGGACGCATGGTAGGCTTCGCTGGAAGAAAACAGATAGGGAAGATTAAACAGAGTGTAGTTCTGGCTGAAGGTTTCCAGAAGAGAGTTGGAAGCCACGCAGAAATTGATGGCGCCTGTCTGCGTCAGCTGAACCATTTCGTTCTGAGAACCTAAAAGCTCGCTTGGAAATACTTCCACATCATATTTGTCTCCCAGCCTGCTTTCGATAAATTCTTCAAAAGCAGCCAATGCTATGTGGGTGGGATGGTTCGTGGACTGGTTGTGACCGATCCGGACGATTATTGTTTCGCCGCCGGAGGCACTGCTGCAGCCGGTAAGCAGTCCGGCAGATAGCGCGGCTGTCAGTGCCAGCGCTGCTGCGCAAAATCTCTTCCTCATAAAAATCTTCCTTTCTGTATTGTATTTTGAGAATCTTCATCACTCCTATTATATCAATTATGGACAGGGGCTTCCAGAAAAATACTGGGAAAATGTAGTAAAAACAATACAGATTTGATAAAATAGCTTACAGTAATGAAGCGGGAGAATATACAGGATGAACGAATGCAGAAAGCCGGAATGCAGCGCTGAAAAACAGGAAATATATGAAGAACAGAAAGAAAAAATCATGGAAATCGCCATGCGTGCCGGGCATATCCTTTTGGAAAATGGGGCGGAGATCTCACGGGTGGAGGAAACTATTGACCGGATCTGCCGTCATTACGGGATTGAATCCGCCAATTCCTTTGTACTGAGCAACGGTATTTTTTCTACCATGGGGAACGAAAGGGAAAGCTTTTTTGCCAGGGTACAGCACATTCCTGTCAGCGGGGCGCACTTAAACCGTGTGGCGGCTGTAAATCAGCTTTCCAGGGAGATTGAAGAGGGAAAGCATACGGTAGAGGAGCTTGGGAGATGCCTGGATGATATTGAACAGATGCCCGGAAAGAGAAAGGGCGTTCAGATCGGGGCTTCGGCGGTGGGAAGCGGGGCGTTCTGCTATCTGCTGGGCGGTGATCTGGCAGACAGCGCAGCTGCTTTTCTGTCCGGCCTTGTGCTGTATGTCTATATTTTATATATAGGGAAAAATCTGTCAAAACTGGTGCAGAATATTCTGGGAGGAGCTCTGGTAACCTTCTGCTGCGTGGTGCTTTACCATCTGGGGCTGGGCCATCACATCAGCTCCATGATCATCGGTTCTGTGATCCCCATGATTCCGGGAGTGGCGTTTACAAACGGGATCCGCGATATTACGGATGGAGACTACATTGCCGGTTCTGTGCGGATGATGGATGCAGGGCTGGTGGTTTTAAGCATTGCCCTGGGAATGGGATTTGTACTTACCATGTACTATAGATTGACAGGAGGAAATCTTTTATGAATGCGTTTCCATGGGGAGAACTGGCAGGGGAAATGGCTGCCGCCGCAGTAGGAACGGCTGCTTTTTCAGTCCTCTTTTCTGTGCCGAAAAAATATTACGTGCTTTGTGCTGCCTGTGGTGCCATCGGCTGGCTGGTGTATTTCTGTTTTCACTGGGACGGACTTTCGCCCGCAGAGTCTACGTTCGTTTCCGCAGCTGCCGTAATCTTTCTGTCCAGGCTCTTTGCGGTCTGGGAGCGCTGTCCGGCTACCCTGTTTATGATTCCAGGTATTTTCCCTATTGTTCCCGGAGCCGGCATCTACTGGACTGCCCACTACATTGTCACCGACCAGCTGGCGCTGGCAAGCCGCACGGGATTTGAGGCCGTGAAGGCAGCGGCAGCCATTGTGCTGGGAATTATATTTGTATTTGAAATCCCCCAGAGGTTTTTTGGGAGGATTGCAAAGAGAAAGGAGTAGTTATGATAGAAATATGCTGCGGAAGCTATGAGGATGCCCTGGCCGCCTGGAAGGGAGGCGCAGAGCGGATCGAATTAAACAGTGCGTTGTATCTGGGAGGCCTGACGCCTTCCATCGGCAGTCTGCGGCTGGTAAAGGAAAATACGGGATTGAAGGTGATTTCCATGGTACGGCCCAGAGGAGCGGGATTTAGCTACACAGAAGCGGAAACAGAGCAGATGTTTGCAGACGCCCGTATTTTGATGGAAAATGGAAGCGACGGGCTTGCTTTTGGCTTTTTGACATCTGAGGGAAAAATTGACAGTGAAAGGACAGGCCGTATGATCCGCCTGATCCATGAATTTCATGGGGAAGCCGTATTCCACAGGGCTTTTGACTGTGTGGAGGATCCATATGAAGCCATTGAGGAGCTGATCCGCCTGGGAACAGACCGTATTCTCACCAGCGGGCTTAAGGAAAAGGCAGCTGCCGGAGCCGGTCTTTTAAAGGAGCTTCAGGAAAACTATGGAAACCAGATCCAGCTTCTGGCAGGAAGCGGCATCAACGCAGATAATGCAAAAGCGCTGTTGGAGGAAACCGGCCTTACCCAGGTTCATTCCTCCTGCAGGGACTGGAAGCGGGATGAAACTACCACAGGCCCTTGGGTGAATTACTGCTTTGCTCCGGTGCCTCATGAAAATGATTACGATGCAGTAAATGAAACGCTGGTAAGAAAGCTGAAAGGGAGTGTATGATGAAAAAGAACAGTAAAACGCTGAGGTATCTGATGACAGCGGCGGCCGTAACTCTTTCCGCTCTTTTGCAGGCCTTTGCTATGAATGTTTTTTTAACGCCTACGGGGATTCTTCCCAGCGGCTTTACGGGAGTGGCCCGTCTGACGGAGCAGATTACAGGCCTGTTGGGGATTCATTTTTCTACTTCCCTGGGAATGATCGCTTTAAATGTGCCGGTTGCCATTTTCTGTTACCGCCACATTGGAAAGAAATTTGTGATTTTCTCTATGATCCAGGTTTTTTTGGCCAGCTTCCTTTTGAAACTCTCCCTGTTTGAGCCTTTGTTTGAGGATGCGCTTTTAAATATCTGCTTTGGAGGCTTTATCTACGGTCTGGCTATTGTGGTTGCATTAAAAGGAAACGCTTCTACCGCAGGGACGGACTTTATCGCCCTTTATGTGTCAAACCGTCTGGGAAAGGCCATCTGGCAGTATGTATTTGCCTTTAACGCAGGAATGCTTTGTGTGTTCGGTTATCTCTTTGGCTGGAAATACGCGGGCTATTCCATTATGTTTCAGTTCATTTCCACAAAGACCATTGACAGCTTTTATCATCGGTATAAGAGGGTAACGCTTCAGGTGACAACGGAGGAGCCGGAAGCGGTGGTAAAGGCGTATGTAGGTCAGTACCGTCACGGAATCTCTGTCCTGGACGGCCACGGAGGCTACAGCGGAAAGAAGATGAGCCTGCTCCACACCGTTGTCTCCGCGTATGAGGTTCAGGATATTGTCCACCTGATGCGCCAGGTGGATCCCCATGTAATTGTAAATGTTCTGCCCACAGAAACATTTTTCGGCGGCTTTTATCAGAAACCCATTGAATAAAAATCCTTAATATTCCCAAAATATTGCTTCCAGTATTTGAAAATCAGGGGATTGTATGGTATAGTGGGGAAAGAAATAATGGTCGGATCCGCTGCGCGGCGGATCTGCAAGGAGGAAATATATGAAGGGAATCATACTTGCCGGAGGAAGCGGAACCAGACTGTATCCGCTGACAAAGGTTACATCCAAGCAGCTTCTGCCTATTTACGATAAACCCATGATCTATTACCCGCTGTCTGTGCTGATGAATGCAGGAATCCGGGATATACTGATCATTTCCACACCGGAGGACACGCCCCGGTTTAAAGCGCTTTTGGGAGACGGACATCCCTTTGGCATCAATTTAAGCTATGCGGTTCAGCCAAGCCCCGACGGACTGGCTCAGGCCTTTATCATCGGGGAGGAATTTATCGGCGGCGATTCCGTTGCCATGGTTTTAGGCGATAATATTTTCCATGGACAGGGTCTTACAAAGCGGTTAAAGGCTGCGGCTGCCAGGGAAAAGGGCGCAACCGTGTTCGGCTACTATGTGGACGATCCGGAGCGTTTCGGCATTGTGGAGTTTGATGAAAAGGGAAAGGCTATTTCCATCGAAGAAAAGCCGGAGAAGCCAAAGTCAAACTACTGTGTCACAGGACTTTATTTTTACGACAATCGTGTGGTAGAGTACGCAAAGAACTTAAAGCCTTCTGCCAGAGGAGAGCTGGAGATCACAGACTTAAACCGCATCTATCTGGAAAACGGCGAGCTGGATGTGATCCTTTTGGGACAGGGCTTTACCTGGCTGGATACGGGAACCCATGAGTCTTTAGTTGAAGCTACCAATTTCGTAAAGACCGTAGAAACCCACCAGCACAGAAAGATTGCCTGCCTGGAGGAAATCGCCTACTTAAACGGCTGGATCACGAAGGAGCAGGTTCTTGAAACCTATGAAGTGCTTAAGAAAAATCAGTACGGAAAGTATTTAAAGGATGTTCTGGACGGCAAATATGTGGATAAGCTGAAGGAACAGCAGAGTTTGGAGGAATAGAATCAATGAAGATCATCGTTACCGGCGGAGCCGGATTTATCGGAAGTAACTTTGTACACCATATGGTAAATAAATACCCGGATTATGAGATCATCAATCTGGATCTTCTGACCTATGCAGGCAATCTGGAGAATTTAAAGCCGGTTGAAAATAAGCCCAACTACAAGTTCGTAAAAGGCGATATTGCAGACAGAGCATTTATCTTCGATCTGTTTGAGAAGGAAAAACCGGATATGGTGGTGAACTTTGCGGCTGAGAGCCATGTAGACCGTTCTATTACTGATCCGGAAGCCTTTGTGCGTACCAATGTAATGGGAACTACTACACTGCTGGATGCCTGCCGTACCTACGGTATCAAGCGCTATCATCAGGTGTCAACGGATGAGGTGTACGGAGATCTGCCATTAGATCGTCCGGATCTCTTCTTTACAGAGACGACCCCTCTTCACACATCCAGCCCTTATTCTTCCTCCAAGGCAAGCGCAGACCTTTTCGTGCTGGCTTACCACAGGACCTACGGGCTGCCTGTGACCGTATCCCGCTGCTCCAACAACTACGGTCCCTATCATTTCCCGGAGAAGCTGATCCCCTTGATCATCAGCCGTGCTCTGGCAAATGAGGAGATTCCCGTATACGGAACCGGTGAAAATGTCCGTGACTGGCTCCATGTGGCAGACCACTGCGAGGCCATTGATCTGGTGATCCACAAGGGCCGCGAGGGCGAGGTTTACAATATCGGCGGACACAACGAGCGCACCAATCTGGAGGTTGTGAAGACCATCTTAAAGGCCCTGGACAAGCCGGAGAGCCTGATCCGCTTCGTTACAGACCGTCCGGGTCACGATATGCGCTATGCCATTGACCCCACCAAGATCGAGACAGAGCTTGGCTGGAAGCCAAAGTATAACTTTGACACAGGCATTGAACAGACCATCCAGTGGTACCTGGACAATCAGGACTGGTGGAAAAATATTTTAAGCGGCGAGTACAGCAGCTATTTTGATAAAATGTACGGAAACCGCCTGTAAATAAGAGAAACAAACGTATGGCTGACGGCGGCAAAGGCACTTAAAGAGAGTACATTTGCCGCTGCCAGCCTTTGTGCCATAGTAGAGATTCTAAAAGAATGAGGAGTTAAGTATATGAGAGTTCTGGTGACAGGTGTAAAGGGACAGTTAGGCCATGATGTGATGGATGAGCTGGCAGCAAAGGGAATCGAAGGCATTGGCGTGGATGTGGAGGAAATGGATATCACAGACGCAGATGCCTGCCAGAGAGTGATAAAGGAAGCAAAACCTGACGCAGTGATCCACTGTGCAGCATATACTGCAGTAGATGCGGCGGAAGACAATGTGGAGCTGTGCCGGAAGGTCAATGCAGACGGAACCAGAAATATTGCAAAGGTCTGCAAAGAGCTGGATATCAAGATGATGTACATCAGTACAGATTATGTGTTTAACGGACAGGGAGAACGGCCCTGGGAGCCGGATGACCACAGAGAGCCTTTAAATGTCTATGGACTGACAAAATATGAGGGTGAGATTGCAGTAGAGCAGAATGTGGAGAAATTCTTTACTGTCCGCATTGCCTGGGTATTCGGCATTAACGGAAAGAATTTCATCAAAACCATGCTGCGCCTGGGAAAGGAACGGGGAGCGGTGAGTGTAGTGGACGACCAGATCGGTTCTCCTACCTATACCTATGATCTTGCAAAGCTTCTGGTGGAAATGATACAGACTGACCGTTACGGCCGCTACCATGCTACCAATGAGGGACTGTGTTCCTGGTATGAATTTGCCTGCGAGATCTTTAAGCAGGCTGGTATGGATGTAAAGGTAAGTCCGGTGGATTCCTCCAGCTTTCCGGCTAAGGCAAAGAGACCATCAAACAGCCGTATGAGCAAAGAAAAGCTCACAGAGAATGGCTTTGACCGCCTTCCCTCCTGGCAGGATGCTCTGGGACGATATTTAAAGGAGCTTAAGAAGGAAGGACAGGAGATTTAGTATCGGGGAAGGCAGCCTGCATGATGCAGGGAAAATCTGAGACAGAGAGGACATAAAAGAAATGGGAAAATATTTTGGAACAGATGGCTTTCGAGGCGAAGCCAATGTGGATCTTACAGTAGAGCACGCATATAAGGTGGGCCGCTTTTTAGGCTGGTACTACGGACAGAAAAATCCGGGAGAGCGCTGCCGGGTTGTGATCGGAAAAGATACCCGCAGAAGCAGTTATATGTTTGAATACTCTCTGGTATCCGGTCTTACAGCTTCCGGAGCAGACGTATTTCTCCTTCATGTAACAACGACTCCAAGCGTTTCCTATGTGGTGCGCACAGAGGGCTTTCACTGCGGCATCATGATTTCTGCCAGTCACAATCCTTATTATGACAATGGTATTAAGGTCATCAATGAAAAGGGAGAGAAGCTGGAAGAAGCAGTGATTACGGAGATTGAGCGCTATCTGGACGGGAAGATGGAGGAGCTTCCTCTTGCAAAGCGGGATATGATTGGACGTACTGTGGATTTTGCAGCCGGAAGAAACCGCTATATCGGATATCTGATCTCGATTGCAACACGTTCCTTTAAAAACAGGAAGGTGGCATTGGACTGTGCCAACGGAAGCGCTTCTGCCATTGCAAAGAATGTATTTGACGCTCTGGGCGCTCAGACCTTTGTGATAAACAATGAGCCCAATGGCCTGAACATCAACACAGACTGCGGCTCTACCCATATTGAACACCTTCAAAAATTTGTAGCAGAGCAGGGCTGCGATGCCGGTTTTGCCTATGACGGTGATGCGGACCGCTGTATTGCTGTGGACAATGAGGGAAATGTAGTAGACGGCGACCGCATTATGTATATTTGCGGAAAATACATGAAAGAGCAGGGAAGCCTGTTTAACAATACGGTTGTTACGACCGTTATGTCTAATTTCGGACTGTACAAAGCCTTTGACAGAGAAGGGATTTCCTATGAAAAGACAGCAGTAGGCGATAAGTATGTGTATGAAAACATGGCGGCTACGGGAAACTGCCTGGGAGGCGAACAGTCCGGCCATATTATTTTCAGCAAGCATGCGACCACAGGAGACGGTATCCTGACATCCTTAAAGGTAATGGAAGTCATGCTGGAAAAGAAGCAGTCTCTGGCAAAGCTGGCTTCTGAGGTGGAAATCTATCCTCAGGTTCTTAAAAATGTAAGAGTAAAGGACAAAATTGCGGCTCAGGAGGATGAGGCAGTTCAGGCAGAGGTGAAGAAGGTAACAGAAGCTCTGGGAAGCGACGGACGGATCCTCCTGCGTTCCTCCGGCACAGAACCCCTGGTTCGCGTCATGGTGGAGGCGGCTGATATGGAAACCTGTGAGAAATATGTAGATCAGGTGATTTCGGTCATGAAGGCTCAGGGGCACTGCATCTGAGACGGAAATCAGCATCGCTGCAATAAAAAACAGGAATATCAACCATAACTATTATGAATAGTAAAAAGCCTTCCCTTGCTTGTAAGTTATAGCTCACTATGCTATAATAAAGTAACATTCAAAAGCCTTGAGGAAAATGCTGGAAGGGAGGACATGGGAGATGTTAAATTATAAGAGATATAAGAGAGTGCCGGTGGTAGATTTTCCGGAGCGCACCTGGCCCAATAAAGAAATCATGAAAGCGCCGGTATGGTGCAGCGTAGACCTGCGGGACGGGAACCAGGCTCTGGTGGAGCCCATGGTAGTAGAAGAAAAGGTGGAGATGTTCAACCTTCTGGTGAAGCTGGGCTTTAAGGAGATTGAGGTGGGGTTTCCTGCGGCGTCTCAGATCGAATACGATTTTCTGCGTACTCTGGTAGAGCGCAGGCTGATTCCCGATGATGTGGAAGTTCAGGTTCTGGTACAGTGCAGAGAGCACCTGATCCGCCGGACCTTTGAGGCATTGGATGGCGTTAAAAAGGCCATTGTGCACATTTATAATTCCACCTCCACTCTGCAGAGGGATGTGGTGTTCCACAAGGATATGGAGGAGATCAAGGATATTGCCATTGTAGGCACTAAACTGGTACAGCGCTATGCGGCAGACTGTGATACGAAAATCCGTCTGGAGTATTCGCCGGAGAGCTTTACGGGCACGGAACTGGAGTTTGCCCTTGATATCTGTACTGCCGTTCAGGAAACCTGGGGCGCTACAAAGGAAAATCCCATTATCATTAATCTGCCTTCTACGGTGGAGATGACAACTCCCAATGTATATGCGGATCAGATTGAATGGATGAATACTCATTTCAAAAACAGAGAAAGCATTATCTTAAGCGTACATCCTCACAATGACCGAGGCGAAGGCGTGGCTTCTACAGAGCTTGCCATGCTGGCGGGGGCAGACCGTGTAGAGGGAACTCTGTTTGGAAACGGCGAGCGTACCGGAAATGTGGATATTCTGACCGTTGCTTACAATATGTTCTCTCAGGGTATTAACCCGGAGTTAAACATTGAAAATATCCGTGAGATTGCCGAGATCTGTGAGCGGTGCACCAAGATGGACATTCCTCCCAGACATCCTTATGCAGGAAAGCTGGTATTTACCGCTTTTTCAGGCTCCCATCAGGATGCCATCAACAAGGGAATGCAGGCTCTCAGAGAGAGAAACAGCAAGTATTGGGAGGTTCCCTACCTTCCCATTGATCCTTCCGATATCGGGCGGGAATACGAGCCGATCGTCCGCATCAACAGCCAGTCCGGAAAGGGCGGCGTAGCCTTTGTAATGGATACCTTCTATGGCTTCAAGCTGCCAAAGGGCATGCATAAGGAGTTTGCGGATGTGATCCAGAAGATTTCAGAGAAGCAAGGTGAGGTAGCTCCCGAGCAGATCATGGATGAATTTAAGAAGGAATACTTAGAGCGCAAGGAGCCGATCCATTTCCGCAAGTGCCGGATCACGGATACGGAGACGGCAGACGGCGAGTTTGCTACTCTTGCAAAGGTCGTTTATACGGATCATGGCATGGAAAAGCATTTCGACGGCATTGGAAACGGCCCCATCGATGCGGTTCAGCGGGGGCTGGAGGATGCTCTCGGTATCCATATCAAGGTTCTGGATTATACCGAGCATGCCATGGCCTCCGGTTCCGGAGCGCAGGCAGCCTCCTATATCCATCTGGTAGACCAGACCACAGGAAAGGCAACCTACGGCGTAGGAATCAGCTCCAATATTACCCGGGCGTCGATCCGCGGTATTTTCAGTGCGGTGAACCGGCTGTTTTATTAATAACCGGCAATATTCAGGATTGCAGCAGCGGCGGCTTCCACTCAAAGGAAGCCAGCCGCTGTTTTCTATGGAAAAAAATCCTCTTTCCACAGGAGCTGATTCCTGATAGAATAGGAGGGTGACTGAAAATCAGACTTAATAAAAGGGGCTTTTCCGGCCCGGACTTGGAGGAAATATAATGCAGGAAATACATTTAGAGGGACGCCAGAGGATAAAAAGCCAGGAAATGGCATTTACCGGCCTGTTTGCGGCTTTGATCGCAGCAGGAGCCTATATGAGGATCGATATTCCGGTTCAGCCATTTCCCATGCATTTTACGCTGCAGTTCTTTTTTGTGCTTCTGGCAGGCTATGTGCTGGGGGCCAGACGGGGAGCTGCCTGTGTGTGCGTTTACCTGGCAGTGGGATTGGCGGGGATTCCCGTATTTGCAGCAGGCGGAGGGCCGGCGTATCTGATCCGTCCTACCTTTGGTTTTTTGATCGGCTTTGTGGCTGCGGCCTGGATTACAGGAAAGCTGTGCTGGAAGCGTCCGGGGGGAGGGGTGGCCTGGCGGCTTTTTTCTGCCTTTTGGGGCATGATGGCGTACTATCTGTGCGGAATGGTATATTTTTATGTGATCAGTAATTATGTGATCCATATGCCGGTAAGCTGGAAACTGGTGGTAATTAACTGTTTTCTGATTACGGCGGCAGAGGACTTTATCCTGTGTGTGATGGCGGCTGTGGTTGCCAGACGGCTGATGCCTTTTGCACTAGGGCAGTATCGATAGAAAATGGATATTTATGAAAAATAAAATCACGCATGTTACCTGGACGGAACGAGTATGGCCGGAGAGAGGGCTTAACGGAGCGGCCCTTAAATGGATTGCCATGTGCTCCATGTTCATTGACCATATAGGGGCTGTGGTCCTGGAGTATGGACTGTATTATCAGGGCGGAGCAGAACGGATGGATTTCCTTCTGGAACAGTCATGGGGAGTATTTTTATATCCGCTGTCGCTGCTTCTGAGGATTCTCGGCCGCCCGGCCTTTTTGATTTACTGTTTTCTTCTTGTGGAAGGCTTTGTACATACAAGGGACAGGAAGAAATACGGCAGAAACCTTCTTCTGTTTGGTCTGATATCGGAGATCCCGTTTAATCTGGCAGTGGCAAACAGGGTGTTCGATCCCATGTATCAAAATGTGTTTTTTGAGCTTTTTATCGGCTTTTTAATCCTTTGCTGGATAGAACGGGCGGAGAAGAGGACATATGGACCAAAGGAAATGGATCTGGTCTGTCTGTACACCTTTATCGGCTGCGGAGCTGCGGTTCTTGCAGGAGCGGATTATAATGCCGTCGGCATACTGATTATTGTATTTTTATACCGTTTCAGGAACAGCCGGAGGAAGCAGACTGTGGCAGCAGGAGTGCTGGGTTTTATAGAGACGCTGTTCCCTACTCTGGGAGCAGGGGCGCTGGCAGCGGTGCCCATATGGTTTTATAACGGAAAACGGGGAAAGCAGCAGGCAAAGTTTTTGTTTTACTGGTTTTATCCCCTTCACCTTTTTGTACTTTTTTTGATCAGATGGTATTTTCTGGGGATTCCTCTGGCGTAGGAGCGTGACAGCCAGGAAGATAACTGATATAATGCGGGTATAGGATCAATGGTTCGATCACGGATGGGAAAAGGAGCGGCAATCATATGAAAAAATACGATTATATTCTGGTAGGAAGCGGTCTTTATGCAGGCGTATTTGCCTGGTATGCAAAAAAACAGGGGAAAACCTGTCTGGTTCTGGAAAAACGGGATCACATAGGGGGAAATATTTACTGCGAGGATGTGGAGGATATCCATGTACATAAGTATGGAGCCCACATTTTCCATACAAGCAATAAAAAGGTGTGGGAGTTTGTCAATTCCCTGGCAGAGTTTAACCGGTATACCAACAGTCCGGTGGCAAATTATAAGGGCGAGATGTATAATATGCCCTTTAATATGAACACCTTCAGCAAGATGTGGAATATTTCCACTCCTGCCCAGGCGAAGGCGATCATTGAGGAACAGAAAAAAGAAATCCAGGGAGAGCCGAAGAACCTGGAGGAGCAGGCTATCAGTCTGGTAGGCCGGGAAATTTATGAAAAACTGGTAAAGGGCTATACGGAGAAGCAGTGGGGCAGAGACTGCAAGGAGCTTCCTTCCTTTATCATCCGCCGTCTGCCGGTGCGTTATACTTATGACAATAATTATTTCAACGATCTCTATCAGGGAATCCCCATCGGCGGATACAATGTGATGATCCATAAGCTGTTCGAGGGATGCGAGATTGAAACCGGAGTGGACTATCTGGAAAACAGGGAGTATTACAACAGCCTGGGCGGCACGGTGGTCTATACGGGAACCATTGACGGCTTTTATGATTACTGCTTCGGACGGCTGGAATACAGGAGCCTGCGGTTTGAAACAGAGGTGCTGGAGGAAGAAAATCATCAGGGAGTGGCTGTGGTAAATTACACAGACAGGGAAACTCCTTATACCAGGATCATTGAGCACAAGCACTTTGAGTTCGGCACTCAGCCAAAGACTGTGATTACCAGAGAGTACCCCGTATCCTGGCAGGAGGGAATGGAACCCTACTATCCGGTGAATGATGAGAAAAACCAGGCATTATACCAGAAGTATGCAAAGCTGGCAGAGAAAGAGGAGAATGTAATCTTTGGAGGCCGTCTGGGCGAGTATAAGTATTACGATATGGATAAGGTGATCGAATCTGCCATGAAGAAGGCGGAAGAGATATTTTAAAAGAGGGGGCAGACAGGATGGATGAGTTAAGGCAGCTGGTAGAAGCGTATGTTCCGTATAATGAGCAGGAAGAAAGAGATCGGGAGCTGATATTAGAGCAGATTGATTCCGGACGGGATATATTGACGAGAAATAATAAAAATGCCCACATAACCGTTTCCGGCTGGGTGGTAAGCCCGGATCGTAAAAAGGTCCTGATGGCCTACCACAATATTTACCGCTCATGGGCCTGGCTGGGAGGCCATGCGGACGGAGATGAGGATGTAAGACGGGTTATCAAAAAGGAAATACAGGAGGAAAGTGGGCTTACAGAGGTGAAATTCCTTTCGGATGAGCTGTTTTCGCTGGAAATCCTCACCGTGGATGGCCACGAAAAAAGAGGTGAGTATGTATCCTCTCATCTGCATCTGAATGTGACCTTCCTCCTGGAGGGGGATACAGAGGCGCCTCTGGCTGTAAAACCTGATGAAAACAGCCGTGTGGGCTGGATTCCGGCAGATGAGATAGAAAGCCGGTGCAGCGAACCGTGGTTTGCGGAGCGGATTTATTCTAAGTTGGGTGAGAAGGTGAAGAGGATTTGAATGAGCGAACAGAAGGAGAAGATAGGTTTTACCGTTGCCTGTGTAAGTGAATTTGCCCAGCAGCATAATATCAGTTTACAAGAATCATTTCGCTATCTTTTTCAATTTAAGGGCATTGCTTTTATAAAAGAAAATTATGAAGTGGAGCATACGTTAGATTTTGGAACAATCGTGGAAGATCTGGAAATACTGTGCCGTAAAAACGGAGGTATGCTGTGAAAGTGAATCGAAAAACAGGCAGACCATTTTTCGGGCGGATTTTCTATGTATAGAATGGGGGTCGGGAAATAGATAGCCTAAAACAGGGGGGCATTGTGACTGGACAAGTCACAATGCCCCCCTGAAACTTTTCTCTTAAAAAGAGAAAAAGATGGCTAACGATAACTACCTTTCTCTCCGTTCCGTGTTATAATGGAACTATGCTAAAGCAAAATTATTATAACGATTTTTGAAATTGGGAAACAAAAAATTAACTTCTGTTTCTTCAAATTGCATTTACCTGATGACGATTCTGTAAAGAGTTCTTTTTTACACCAAAACCGCTCTCAACGCATCCACCAGAACATCATCCTCTTCCTGGTTTCTCACTGCCAGCCGCAGGAACTGGCGGTTATCAGCAGAGAGTTTGGAGGACAGATCCTTTACCAGACAATGGTACTGATTTAACAGCCGTTCTGTGACCTGGCCGGCGCTGTGGCCGCCTGTAAGCTCGATCATCAGATAATCTGCCTGGGAGGGGATTACACGGATTCCGGGGATTTCGCCCAGGGCTTTCGCGAAGCGTTCCCGTTCTGCCTTTACCTTTACCAGAGCCGCGGCATAATCGTTTCTGTACTTTTCTTCAATCTGCATATAGAACTCCCCTAAGGAGTTGATATTCCAGATCGCTACCTCTTTTTTCAGCAGGCAGATGCGGTCTTTATTGCCGCTGGCAGCAATCCCTAAGCGCAGTCCGGGGATACCGTAGGATTTGGAAATGCTCTTTATAACCGTAAGATGGGGATACTCATCTAAAAGCTCTTCCTGTAAAAGGGTGGCATTTTCCTCATCTGCAAAGTCAACAAAAGACTCATCTGCAATCATATGAATGTTTCGCTCGCCCGTCCATCGGATCAGCCGCAGCATATCCTCTCTGGGAATGTAGTTTCCGGAGGGATTGTCAGGATTGACCACGGTCAGACAGCTGATATCCTTATCCTCAAAAAAGTTTATCAGATCGTCAGCCGTATAGGAAAAGTTATCGTTATCCGGATAATATGGAACAACTTTGTCTGACTCATACCGGTTGGCATATTCTTCAAAGGTCGGACGGATCACGCCAAGTTTTCCAGTTGTATGACCGATGAGAGCCTTGATCAGCTCGGCGGCTCCATTTCCCACCAGAATCTGATCCTGGCGGAGAGAGAAGTTTCTGGCAGCCAGAAGGGAATTTACATACATTCCGGAAGGATACTGGCGGATCAGTACATCAAAATTGGATCGGATTTCATCCAGCATCTTTTTGGGCGGATAGTAGCTGTTTACCAGATAACAGAAATCCAGCATGCCGGGATAGCGCCAGTAGCCTCCGAACCGGCGGCTGATTAAGGCGGTGCGCTCTTTTTCAGGGGCAAACATGGATTCTGCAATATCCAGATCCTGAATATCGTCAATTTCGTACCATTTCTGGTCAGGGCTCAGACGTTTGGCCTTGATGCCGGGATCATCCAGAGCCACCAGCACCTTTAGTACCTGCTCATAGTATTCGTTGTTTCCCAGAGCCTTTGTGTATGCTTCCAGGAAAGGAACGTAGTGGGTACGGGAAAATTCACGGCTGAATTTATAAAGATTTACCGTTTTATAATAATCCTCGATCTCTGAGAAACGGAACTGCTTTTTGGAGATCATATCTACGATGTCATCCTGCTCAGACAGGCGCACGCAGGTTCCGTCCATCCAGGATTCGTATTTTGCCACCAGAGCCAGACTGTCTCTGGAATCATTTACAAGACAGTCCAGGACAGAATCCTCAAAGATCACATCCGATTCCAGAAGAAGGGTATCCTCCTCCAGAAGATAGTCCTTTGCCAGAAACAGGGAATAGATATTGTTGGTCTTATTATAAATGGGGTTGTCTACAAAGACCACAGGAGTTTTGATATCAAGAGTGCGGATATGCTCTATGAGTTTCTGGCCTTCATATCCCACCACGATCACGATCCGGGAAAGGGAGCAGCGCTCCAGCTGGCTTAAGGTGCGGTTGATCATGGGAACCCCGTTTACCTTTACCATGCATTTTGTGTTATTTTGTGTCAGCTGCTTCAGGCGTTTTCCCATACCTGCAGCAAGAATTATTGCCTGCATAGTGTTTGTTCTCCTTCGTTATATTCGTTTGCCGCTTCCGGGCAGATAGTCTTTACAGATCCCATTGGGCGTTTGGCGCAGGCCCTTTAATACCGCTTTATAGATTCCGGCCCGGTACCGCCGCATGGCAGGCTGATTTCCCAGAAGGGCCAAAAGGGAGTCCAGCACAATATGAGCCAGATGATTTAAAATAATATAGGCCATATAGAGGAAGGGATGCCGGGAATAGGTTTTCCCGATGTCAATGGCGTTGCGGAAGCCGTAGTAATTTTTCCAGCTGACCGTGGGAGCATCCCCAGGTGGAGCGGTACGGTGGTTTAAAACCGCGGTATTTACATTCAGGATCCGGGATCGGCTGTGAAAGCGCATGCAGTACTCCGTATCGTCAAACCAGATAAAATATTCCGTTTTTGGAAGGCCGATTTCCCGAACCAGAGAAGCCTTTACAAGGAGGCCGCAGAAGGTACTGATATCGTATTCAAAGGAAGGTGTTCCATAGGATGCTTCAGGAACCGGTTTATAGAACATAAACGTGGGGCATTTTAAAAAGCGCCGGTGGCTGGTATCAATGGCTCCCTTTGTGGTGACGGTGCCGGAGTAGGCCAAGTATTCGTGACTCAGGATGGCCTTTTTAAGCTCGGCTATATAGTCAGGTGCGATCATGGCGTCATCGTCAATAATTAAAATCCAGTCGCAGTCCGTGGCAGACAGACGTTTCATTCCATAAGCAAAGCCTCCTGCGCCTCCCAGATTTTCCTTAAGACGGCAGATATCAAAAAAAGGCCCGGTACAGGAGTCGGTTTCAGCCTGAAATGAGGCCGGCAGGTTTTTCAGCCAGTCTGCTGTCCCGTCACTGCTGTGGTTGTCTACAATACATATATTGGAAAATGGTTCGGTCTGGGACAGAACGCAGCTTACGCATTCCTTTAAGAGTGCAAGGCGGTTATAGGTTACAATGATAACTCCGAATTTCAAGGGCTCCTCCTTCCATGATCTGCCGATCCGATTATGGTTCTGATTATAAGTCATTTAAGGGGGTATGTCAAACGGGATTGCAGGCGGCAGCTTCCGCAAGGGGTACAGCACATTGCAAAAGCGGATGAGCTCCAAATCGGATTGCACCCTGCCTGCGAATATGCTACAATTTCAGAAGGCAAATAAATGGAGAGATTGGAGCAGGATCCATATGAATAAAAACAAGTCCGGCAGGACACACAGGATGCCCAGTATCCGTAAAAATTATACCTATAATCTGATTTATCAGGTTATGACGCTTTTGACCCCCTTTATTACCACTCCATACCTTTCAAGGGTTTTAGGGCCGGACGGAACGGGGATCCAGAGCTATACCAATTCCGTGGTTCAGTATTTTGCCATTGCGGCGGCTCTTGGAACAGCCTCCTACGGGCAGAGGGAGATTGCCATGCACCGGGATGATAGGGAAGCGCTGAACCATCTGTTCTGGGAGATTGAGCTTCTCTGCGCAGGGACGACGGCAGTCTGTCTGGTGTTCTGGCTGGGCGTGATCGGATGTTCAAAAGAGTATGCTCCCTATTACGCTGCATTGTCCATGACGCTGATTGCAGTGGCCTTTGATATTTCATGGTTTTTCGGAGGTCTGGAGGAATACGGGCTGATCGTTCTTCGGAATATGGCTGTAAAATGTGTGGGCATTGTCCTTCTGTTCCTTTTTATCCGCACTAAAAATGATCTTCTCTTATATGTGGCTTTAACGGCAGCAACCGGACTTTTGGGAAATATTTCCATGTGGGGCTATTTAAAACCCTTTGTGGGAAAACCGGATATCCGCCAGCTTAAGCCTCTGAGCCATCTAAAGGAAACGCTGGTGTATTTTATCCCCACCATAGCCACCTCTGTCTATACGATCCTGGATAAAACCATGCTGGGATGGTTCACAGATGGGGACAAGTCCCAGAATGGCTACTACGAATACGCCACAGGGTTTGTGAATATGTCAAAGATTTTGATCATGTCCTTTAATGCGGTTATGTCTGCACGGATGTCCTATCTGTTTGGCGCAGGGAAACTGGATGAGGTGAGAGAGCGTCTTCGCGGTTCTCTGGATTTTGTGCTTCTTTTAGCCATTCCGATCACACTGGGACTTTCAGGGATTGCCGCAGGCTTTGTACCCTGGTTTTTAGGTGATGCTTACCTTCCGGTGATCCCTCTGATGTATGTCTGTGCGCCTCTGGTTTTAGTGGTGGGTCTAAGCGACTGTCTGGGAAGCCAGATTTTGACACCGGCAGGGTTAAGGGCTCAGAGCGGCCGTGCGATCGTAGGAGGGGCTGTGGTGAATTTTATCCTGAATTTGATCCTTATTCCTAAATTTCAGTCCTATGGAGCCGCTGCGGCTTCAGTGGCAGCGGAGTGCTTTATCACGCTTTTATATCTCCGGCTTGGCAAAGGCTTTGTAACACTGCCGCTCTTATGGAAATACAGCTGGAGACGCCTGATTGCGGGCGTTTGCATGTTTATAAGCGTAGCTGTGCTGGGCCGTACACTTGTAAAGCTTTGGGGCTATAGTCCGGCAGTGACCTTCTTGCAGATTGGAGTCGGCGCCGTGGTGTATGGCATGATTCTCCTGGTGCTTAGAGATCCCTTTATATGGAAGCAGGTGGAGCGCATTATAAAAAAACAGGAGCATGTTTAAAATGGAAACAGCAGAATTTTATAAAGAAGAAATCCGCTGCGGCTGGAGAGTGGATGAAAAGACAAAGAGGATCTGGGCTGTCCAGCTGGAAATGCTGGACGAGGTGGAGCGGATCTGCAAAAAATACGGTTTGAAATATTTTGCAGACAGCGGTACGCTTATCGGCGCGGTGCGCCATCAGGGATATATTCCCTGGGATGATGATATTGATCTGGCAATGCTCCGGGAGGACTATGAAACATTTCTTAAGGTGGCTCCGGGAGAATTAAAGGAGCATCTGGTGCTACAGACGCCTTACAGGGAGAAAAATTATCTGCGGGCCCATGCCCAGCTGCGAAACAGCCGTACCACAGGCTGCAGCAGGGAGGACAGGAAAGCAGGATATAACTGTGGGATTTTCATTGATATTTTCCCCCTGGACGCCATGCCTGAAGGCCGTGTTCTCTCCAGGATCTGGGCTTTTTCCATCCAGACATTGTGGACGATGCTTTACACCTGGTATCGGTTTGACTATTATGAAAATGCCACGGTATTTGGGAGGATTTTAAACAGGCTTGGAGCCTTCCTTTCGATTCCTATGGAACGGGCTGTTTCCTTTTATGAAGCAGTCTGCAGGAGGTTTAATGGTACGAATGCCACAAGGGTCTGCGATACGGTATTTATCCGCCATCTGGAAAAAAATACCTGGAAGCGCCAGTGGTTTGATGAAATGGTGTATCTTCCCTTTGAAAACCGCCGGATTCCTGCCCCGGCAGGCTATGATGGACGGCTGAAACAGGAATATGGGGATTATATGAAGCCTGCGAAAGCCCCAACCATGCATGGAAGCCTGTTTCTGGATCCGGATGTTTCCTATGAGGAGTATCAAAAAAACAACTGGAGAGGTGCAGAAGAGTGAAGCTGTCGTCTCATTGAAAATGGGCATAAAAATACCGGAGATCTGTCCTGCATCGGCGCGGACAGCCTCCGGTATTTTGTGTTATCTCAGCCCATTTTCCGGAACATTTACATCGGTAGGATCATAGGTCTGTGTTTCAGGGATCATCTTCTGGATGGCCGGACGGTCAAAGGGCCCCGGTACATCTGAATTGTATACATTTACAGTTGTCCCCAGAGCGCAGTGGTCATAAATCCACTTGGCATCCTCTGTGGTATAGCGGATACAGCCATGAGAGGGAGTCGCGCCCAGGTAGTTGTAGGTTACAGGCTTTAAGGTATAGGGATCCGGTCTCTCATAGATAACAGAGTGGAGCAGGATCGGAATTCCCTGATCCAGACGGGTGCAGTACTGGCAGTATTCATCCGTGTTCATCAGTCTCCAGCGGTATTTCTCAGGCGTCTTGTGATCGCCCAGAGGCGTGTCGTCGCCGGTTGAACAAAGGAATGTCTTGTAGGGGATGATAAAGCCGTTTGTACCGTCCTGTATGTAAACCGTGGTACAGTTCATCTGCTTGTTGATCTTAAGCATAAAAGGCCCCTGAGCGTTCAGATAAGGCTCCAGATCCTGTACCAGCTTTCCGTCTGCTTCAAAATAATACTTGTATCCGTCAATGTACTGCCAGCCGGTAACGATCGCGTTGTCTACCACATAGTAGCGGTCTCTGTCATTCCATACCCAGCCGGTGAACAGATCTCCGGTACCGTTGCTGAATACGGGGGTGCCGTTTACAAACTGGATGCCGTCCGGTGCGGCAGATACAAGGGGAGCGTCCATTTTATAGACAGCGCCTTCCGTGCCTTTGCCCCAGAGGGAAAAACGCAGGCCGGTAATGTAGCGTCCGCAGGCCATGGCTCCGTTCGTTCCGCCGTTTTTTGACCAGTCGCAGACCGTTCCATCCGACAGGGTTGCGCAGTAGTATACGTCAAAGCTGTTTCCGAATACGCCGTTTAAACGGATCTGGATCGCTTCAATGGGGCAGTCTGCAGCCCAGGATGTGTGGCCGCCGTTCATGGCCCAGTTACTCCAGCCGCGGGGAGCGCTGTAGGTGCGGTAAAGTACGTCGCCGGGAAGATTATTGGCGTAAATGGACATACTAATAAAGCCGCCTTCACCGGGATAAATGGTGGTATCGTCACGGATGGGATCGGTCCAGGTCATATCCGGACGGAGAAGCTGCACCTGTAAAAAGGCCTGATTGGAAGGAACCTGGGTGCTTTCCTCCGGGGGGACTTCCTGAGCCTGTCCGGCTGTTTCGCCTGAGGCCTGTCCCTCTGTTCCTGCTTCTGGAGCTGGGGTTTCCGTTTCCGGAGAGGCAGTTTCAGACTGGGATGATTCCTGCCCGCCGGTTCCGCTTCCCGGCTCTACGATGATGCCGGGGCCGTTCTGGGTGGTGTCGCCGGAAACGCCGGGAGCCTCCTGCGAAACCTCGGGAGCCTGTGAAACGCCGGGGCCATGGTTGACGTCCTGATCCGCCAGAGCTGTAAGGGCATTTCCTGACAGCAGGGAAGCGGTAAGAACTCCCAAAGCCATATATCGAAGGGATCTTCGCATGATAAAAAACCTCCTGAATGGATGATGTACTGTAACCTAATTTAACATATTTAAAGGAAAAATGCCATAGATGATTTACTTTTTTAAGCTCTTATTGTAAAATCGTAAATAAAATGACCGGAGAATGTAAGAAACAGGTGATCGTATGGCAGAAACAGACTCACGCATCAATATCATATATGCTTCCAATGACGGATACGCAGGCCATCTGGCGGCTTCTCTCTGCTCTCTGTTAGACCATAACCGCAGGGCAGAGCACATCGACATTTATGTTTTGTCTGTAGGGATGTGCACAGAGTATCAGAACCGCCTTAAAAGCCTGGCAGCTTCCTTTGGGCGGAGCCTGAGCGTAGTGGAGCTGGGAAATTTAAAGGAGCGTTTTCCTTATAAAATAGATACAAGAGGCTTTGATATCAGCGCCATGGGTCGTCTGTTTGCACCCAAGGTTCTGCCTGAAAGCGTTGAGCGGGCGTTGTATCTGGACTGTGATACCATTGTGTGCGGTTCGATTGAGCCTCTCTATGAGACAGAGCTGGGGGAATGCCTGGCAGGAATGGTGATGGAGCCGACGGTATATCAGGAAATGAAAGAGACCATAGGGATGAAGCCGGAGGATGCATACTTTAATTCCGGGGTGATCCTGATGGATCTGGCCAGATGGAGAGCTGAGGATGTTTTAAAAAAGCTCCTTGATTTTTACGGCGCCCATGCAGGGAGCCTCTTTGCCTGCGATCAGGATACCATAAACGGCGCGTTAAGGGGGAGAATCTGTTCCCTGCCGCCCAAATACAATTTTTTCACCAATTACCGCTATTTTCGCTATCAGACTCTTAAAAAGCTCTGCGCCGCTTATGAAGAGGTGGGAGAGCAGGCGTTTTATGAGGCGAAGCGTGCTCCGGTGGTGATCCATTATCTGGGGGATGAGAGGCCCTGGATCAGGGGAAACCATAATCATTATAAAAAATATTATAAAAAGTATCTTACCAGGACGCCCTGGAAGGATATGCCTCTCACAGAGGGAAAATTCCTCTATATGCAGCTGTGGTGGTGCTTTAACCAGATGACGCGGCTGTGCCCCGCCCTTCGTCTTGCCATAAGCAGACGGCTTGGAATGCGGGTGATCGATGCAAGAAAGACAGGAAAGGAAAGAAAGTAAGTTTACAATGGATAGTGACACGGACAGGGATAAGATCTGCTGTATTATTTTAAACTATAATGATGCAGAAACTGCAGCAGGACTGGCAGAGGAGTTAAAGGAGAGCCGTCTGATTGACGATATCCTTCTGGTGGATAACTGCTCCACCGATGATTCATGGGAGAAGTTTAAGAAGCTGGAGCTTGGATGGAAAAAAGAGGAAAAGGAAGATAAAGAGGATATTCTTCCCAGCCTGTGGTTGATACGGACGGATGAAAACGGCGGCTATGGCAGCGGAAACCAGGCAGGAATTGATTATGCCATGGAGTATCTGGAACCGGATTATATTATAATTGCCAATCCGGACGTTCATTTTTTCGATGACTGTGTAAAACGGCTGAAAGAGGTTCTTGAGGCCAGAGAGGATGGAGCCATAGCATCAGCCATGGTGACAGATCCTGAGGGCCGGGAATTGTTTTCCTACTGGGACCTGCAGCCTATGTGGAAGGATCTTCTGGATACGGCTCCGTTAGCCAGACGGATGTTTGCGCCTGTATTAAAAACGCCTCTTTTGGAACTGCCTGAAGGCGGGGACGGCAATACGCGGATCGTGGGCGCACTGCCCGGGTCTTTTTTTATGATAAAGACAGGCTGCTTTACACCGGGTGATTTAGAGGAGCTGTTTGACAGAAATGTGTTCCTTTACTATGAGGAAAAGATTTTAGGGCAGAAGCTGAAAAACCTGGGTTTAAAGGCACTTCTGGCAGTGGATGCCAGATATGTCCATGCCCATTCAGTAACCATTGATAAATGCTATAAAAAGGCGGCTGACCGTCAAAGGCTGCTCCATGAGAGCAAGCTGTATTATTATAAACATTATCTTCATAAAGGCCCGACTTCCCTGACAGCCGCCGGGATGTTTCTGGGACTTGTACTGGCAGAGGTAAGTGTTTTGACCGGCCTTCTAAGGATTAAGGCCGGAAGATAGGGATTTGAGAAAAAGAGGATGACACAGATGGATAAGGTGCTGCTTGTAATACCGGCATATAATGAGGAAAAGAATATAGAGCGGGTGGTAGATCAGCTTACAGAAAGTTTTCCGGAGCTTGACTATATCGTAGTCAATGACGGCTCTAAGGACCGGACTGCAGAGATCTGCAGAAAACGGGGCTACCGTCTTTTGGATCTTCCGGTCAATCTGGGACTGGCCGGTTGTTTTCAGGCCGGGATGAAATACGCCTGGGAAAAGGGCTACCGCTATGCGATCCAGTTTGACGGAGACGGGCAGCACCGTCCGGAATTTATTAAAACCATGAGGGAGAAGATGGACGAGGGCTACGATATTGTGATCGGTTCCCGGTTTGTGACAGAGAAAAAAGACTGGTCTTTTCGCATGCTGGGCAGCCGTATCATCGGCGCGGCAATCCGGCTGACTACGGGGGCACACATAAAGGATCCGACCTCCGGCATGCGTTTGTTTAACCGGAAAATGATCGGGGAATTTGCCCTCAATCTGAACTACGGGCCTGAGCCGGATACCATCTCCTTCCTGATCCACCAGGGGGCCAGAGTGGCTGAGGTTCAGGTGACGATTGATGACCGGACTGCCGGGGAAAGCTATCTTAAGCCGGTTACGGCTGTAAAATATATGGTTCGTATGCTCTTATCCATTCTGGTGATCCAGAATTTCAGGAAACGGCAGCAGGATGCAAAAACGAAAGGATAAATGAGAATGAAACGGATGACGCAGGCTCTGTTATATAAGGGGGATCATATAAACTGGGCAAATGTGGTATGGAATATTGCAGGAAGCTTTGTCTATGCATTTGCAAGCATGGTTTTATCCTTTCTTGTAATCCGGCTGGCAGGAGAAGAACAGGGAGGAATTTTTTCCTTCGGCTTTTCGACTCTGGGCCAGCAGCTGTTTTTAGTAGCCTATTTTGGCATCCGCCCCTTCCACATTACAGACGGAGCCGGCGAATATACCTTTGGAGATTACAGGGAGCACAGAAATATAACCTGCCTGATCGCTCTGGCTGCCGGAGCTGTGTTTATGATGATCCGTCACGGGGCGTATCTTCGGGGAGTCGGTGATTATAATGGAGAAAAATGCACCATTCTGCTCCTTTTGGTGGTCTATAAGGTGATTGACGGATACGCGGACGTGTATGAATCGGAGTTTCAGCGCCAGGGAAGCCTGTATCTGACGGGAAAATCCAATTTTTTCCGAACCATTCTTTCCGTATCTGTCTTTACGGTCATACTGGCTGCCTTTGAAAACCTGCTTTTGGCTTGTCTGGCAGCAGTAGCGGCCCAGATCGGAGGAGTCATCCTTTTTAATCTGGATGTGATCCATGCTCTTTCCGCTGTGAAATGGGAGGCAAAAAAGGGACAGTGCAGAAAACTGTTTTTAAGCACAGGCTTTCTCTTTGTGTCTGTATTTCTTGATTTTTATATCTTTTCCTCTGCCAAGTACGCCATTGACGCCAGGATGAACAATGCGGCTTCCGGGTATTTTAACTTGATTTTTATGCCTACCTCTGTTATCTATATGGTAGCGAATTTTGTGATCCGCCCCTATCTGACCGTCCTGACAGAATTTTGGGGGAAGGATGACAGGAGGGCTTTTTTTAATACCCTTAAAAGGATCAGTGCGGTGATTGCCGGTCTTACGGTGCTGGCAGTGGGAGGAACCTTATGTCTGGGAAAATGGGTTCTCTCCGTGATGGAGCAGATCATGGGAGGAGATCCGGGCGTGCTGACGGCACATTTCTGGGCATTTACAGGAATCGTGCTGGGAGGCGGTTTTTATGCCTTTGCCAATCTGATGTACTATGCTCTGGTGATTATGCGCAGGCAGAAAACCGTATTTTTCGTATACGGCGCAGGCGCTCTGGCAGCAGTGGTCTTATCAGGCGCTCTGGTAGGAGCCTTTGGGATCGGCGGAGGCGCACTGTGCTATCTGCTTCTTATGGCGGGCCTTTGCGCAGGCTTTGGCATCTGTACGGCAATCGGGCTGAAAAAGTGAGTGTTTAATAAGGAGGGCCTATGGAAGATAGAAAAAAGGTGGATGTGGTGATCCCCACTTATAAACCGGGAAAGAAATTTTCAAGACTTTTGAAAATGCTGCAGCGCCAGACCTGGCCTGTGGGGAAGATCATCGTGATGAATACGGAGAAATCATTTTGGAATGAACACGGGTTTGAGGGAATTAAAAACCTGGAGGTTCACCATCTGACAAAAGAGGAATTTGACCACGGAGAGACCAGAAACAGAGGAATGCGCTTCAGCCGGGCAGACATTGTGGTATTTATGACAGATGATGCGGTCCCTGCAGATGAACACCTGATCGAGGCGCTGGTGAAGGCCTTTGAACAGAGAGGACCTGAGGGAGAGGCTGTGATCATGGCTTATGCGAGACAGCTCCCGGATAAGGACTGCCCTTTGGCAGAGCGGTATACAAGGAGCTTTAATTACCCGGAGGAAAGCTGTGTAAAGACAAGGGCAGATCTGGAGCAAATGGGAATCAAGACCTTTTTTGCCTCTAATGTGTGCTGCGCTTATGACCGGGAGAAATTCTGGTTTCAGGGCGGCTTTATCCGCAGGACGATTTTTAATGAGGATATGATTTTTGCGGGAAAGGCCCTTTTGCAGGATGACTACGCAGTGGCTTATGCTGCCGGCGCCCGTGTGATCCATTCCCACAACTATAACTGCAGGCAGCAGTTTAAACGCAATTTCGATCTGGCGGTGTCTCAGGCAGACCATCCGGAGCTCTTTGGCTGCGTGCGGTCGGAAAGCGAGGGAATCCGTCTGGTGAAATCCACAGCCCGTTTTCTGATCCGCCGGGGAAAGCCCTGGCTGGTGCCGGGACTGGTGGTAAAGAGCGGTTTTAAATTTCTGGGTTACCGGGCAGGAAAATGTTACCGGCTGCTGCCAAAGTGGCTGATCTTAAAGCTTACCATGAACCGGGAATACTGGAAAAAGGCCTGTGACAGAGCGTAAAAGGGCGTGAGGACAGGCCTGGAAAGCGGGGTTTTTGATGATGACAGTTATGCTTCGTGTTGCATTGATTTTTGTATCGGTATTTACCATGACATTTATGATGAGGAAGATACGGCAGGCAAAAATGGAGATTGAAGCTGCCCTTTTCTGGGTGATCATGGCTCTTATGCTGGTGGTTTTCGCCGTTTTTCCCTCTGTGGCAGATTTCTGTGCCAGACTTTTGGGAATCTATGCCACAACGAATTTTCTGTTTCTGTTTATGATCTTTCTGCTGATCGTAAAGCTTTTCAGTATGACGGTTCATATTTCCCAGCTGGAAAGCCGCCAGAGGGAGTTGATACAGAAGATGGCTCTTGAAAAGCGGTTCAAAGAGGAGGAAGAGGAAATGAAGGACGGAGATGAAAGGCGGACGGCCGGGACTGTTTCGGAGCAGGTGCAGTAATATGGAAAAAAAAGGGAATATTTTGGGGCATAAGTGGGCGGCCGGGCCTTTGGCGCTGCTGTTTTTCCTGCTGTGGCACAGCCTGGATCTGAAAGCCTCTGTGACAGAAACAGGAAATACCTGGCTGTTTGGCTGGTATGCAGGGCTTGGGGCTTTGGTGCTTGCAGCGGCGGTTTTTCTGGGGGATGAGCTGTTTATCCGCAGGAAAATGACGCTGGAAGCCCTGTTTGCGGTTTCGGTGCTGTGTCTGGGCGGGATTTATTCCCTAGTGCTCCCGCCTCTTTCTGCGCCCGATGAGGTAAGCCACTATATCAGCGCCTATGAGTGTTCCAATCGTCTGATGGGGCTTCCTTCGGTCAATGAAAAGGGGCTGATCCAGATCCGGCCGGAGGACGCCTGGCTTGAAGATGTGGCGGATGTGCTGGCAGATGACGGAAGTGCTGAGGGCGGGGATGAAAAGCCCGTGATTTTAGGACAGAGCTTGACAGAAGAAACCTACAGGCGGATCCATGAAGAACGTTCCGGTGAAAACGAAGCTGTTCATCGGGAGAACGTTCAAAGTTCTTCTTCTCAGGGCGCGGGTCAGATGGCAAGCTCCTATCAGTTTTCTGTGCGGACCACTCCGCTGGCCTATTGGCCTCAGGCTCTTGGTTTTGTCCTTGCAAGGCTTCTGGGACTTGGAAGCCTGGTCCTTTTGTATCTGGGACGTCTGTTTAATCTGCTCTTTTTTGCAGCCACAGGCTTTTTGACCTTAAGGCGGCTTCCCTTTGGAAAGACAGCCGTATTTGCCGTATATCTGCTGCCCATGAACCTCCATCTGGTGTCTTCTTTATCGTATGATGTGCTGATTACGGCCTTCTGCGGGTATTTTACGGCAGTCTGCATGGATTTAGCCTATAAGGCGGATAGGGTAAAATGGAAAGATGTGGTTCTTCTGGCATTTTTACTGGCAGTCATGGGACCCTGCAAGATGGTATACGGAGTGATCGCGGGGCTGTGCCTTCTGATCCCGGTGAAAAAGTTTGGGGGCTGGGGCCGGTGGACGGCTTCTGCGGCAGGGGTGCTGGGAGCCTTTGCGGCAGCCATGGCTGCAGTTAATCTGGGAACCGTTTCCATGTATACTCAGGCAGAGGACAGCTATATTGCCTGGGCCGGAGAGACGGGATATACCTTTGCGGAGCTGCTCCACCGTCCTCTTCATGTGCTGAAAATGTGTTATGACACGCTGGCGTGGAAGGGAACGCAGCTGTTTGAAGGAATGATCGGCGGCTCTCTGGGAAATCAGGATCCTGTTTTAAATACACCGACCGTGATCATATTGGCTCTGTGTACCATTTTAGTGGTGCTGGCGTTAAAAAAGCCGGGAGAAGAAGTGATGTTTTCCACAGGAAACAGGCTGTGGATCTGGTTTCTGGCGCTGCTGCTTTTAGGGGCGCTGATGTTTTCCATGCTGTTAGCCTGGACTCCCAGAAGCGCGTCCATGATTGAAGGCGTTCAGGGAAGATATCTGCTGCCCTTCCTTCCGGCGGTTCTGCTTACATTCCGCAGCAGCCGGGTGGTACGGACGGGAAGCGACGACAGAGGGCTGCTTTATGCGGTGATGATGATGGATCTGTATGTGGCGGTGCGGATTTTTGCGGTGGTGTGCCTGCGGCTTTAGAGAGAAGCAGCATAAACAGTTGCACCCTTGTGGATAACGTGGTAAAATTTCCTGATAGATGTGGAAAAGCGGCTTTCGGGCTGCTGAATGACTCAGGATGGATGAAAGAAGGAGAAAGAATCATGGGAAAGATCAAAGTGACAACATGTGAAATTGAAGGACTTTATGTAATTGAGCCTACGGTTTTTAAGGATGAGAGAGGCTATTTTATGGAAACCTATAACCAGAATGACTTTAAGGAAGCAGGCCTTAATATGACCTTTGTACAGGACAATCAGTCCATGTCCGTAAAAGGCGTTTTAAGGGGCCTTCATTTCCAGAAGCAGTATCCTCAGGGCAAGCTGGTACGTGCGGTAAGGGGAACGGTCTTTGACGTTGCCGTAGACCTGCGTTCCGATTCCAAAACCTATGGAAAGTGGTTCGGCGTGACCTTATCTGCTGAAAACAAGAAGCAGTTTTACATTCCGGAGGGCTTTGCACACGGTTTTCTGGTTCTCTCCGATGAGGCGGAGTTTGCCTACAAGTGCACAGACTTTTATCATCCGGGCGATGAGGGCGGCCTTCTCTGGAGCGACCCTGAGATCGGCGTAGAGTGGCCTATCGAGCCGGGAATGGAGCTGATCATTTCCGAGAAGGATAAGAAATGGAGCGGTCTTAAGGATACCTTTAAATTCTGACAGTGAAGGATACGGATTATGAATTATGCAGTTTCTCTGTTAAAGGAGATTATTACAAAGCGAAAGCTCATATGGGATCTTGGAAAGGCTGATTTCAGAAAACGGTTCGTGGGTTCTTACTTCGGTATTGTATGGATGTTTATTCAGCCCATTGTGACCGTAGTCATTTATGCGGTGATTTTCGGAATCGGTTTTAAGTCTCCGCCGCCTGTTCCTGGAGTCAGCTATGTGGCATGGCTGGTTCCGGGCATTGTACCTTGGTTCTTTTTCAGCGAGGCGTTAAACACAGGAACGGGCTGTCTTCAGGAATACAGCTATCTGGTCAAAAAGGTGGTTTTCAAAGTAGAGATCCTGCCGATCATCAAGCTGATTTCCTGTCTGCTGGTCCATGCCTTTTTCGTGCTGATCATGGCGGGAATGTACCTGATCGCCGGGATGCCGGTGCGCGTTACCTGGATCCAGGTTCTCTATTATACCTTTGCAGCCTCTGTGCTGGCGCTGGGACTGGGATATTTTACAGCTTCTGTCAATGTATTTTTCAAGGATATGGCTCAGATCGTGGGAATCTGCCTGCAGTTTGGCATCTGGCTCAGCCCCATTATGTATCATGAATCTATGTTTACAGACCGTATGCCCTGGATGGAACCGATTTTTAAGCTGAATCCCTTTTACTATATCGTCACCGGATACAAGGATAGCATGATTACAGGCAACTGGTTCTGGGAGCGGCCGAAGCTGACGCTGTATTACTGGGCCTTCACCCTGATCGTACTTCTTTGCGGACTTAAGATGTTTAAAAAGCTCAGGCCTCATTTTTCCGATGTTCTGTAAGCGGATATGATAGGAAAGATAGGGATTGGCTGGAGACAGGGAGAGCGGAAAGGAACGATCGAGGCACAGGTGGTCTATTCCCGACGCCGCAGTCTGGCACTGGAGATAAAGACGGATGGTCAGGTGATCATCCGTGCGCCGGAGGGCATTTCGGAAGGAGTGCTGATGGAGTTTGTACGAACCCGGCAGGAATGGATTCTGAAGAAATGGTTCGATTCGGAAACAAAGAGACGAAATCTGGCTCAGGTATTTCCACATGACTATGAGGAAGATCCAAAGCTTGAGGCGGCTTACCGCAGGAAGGCACGGGAGCGGATTGGGCAGAGGACTGCGTATTTTGCGGCTTTGATGGGAGTAACCTATGGGCGGATTTCCATCCGCAGCGCCAAAACACGCTGGGGAAGCTGCAGCAGTGAGGGGAATTTAAATTTCCACTGGAAGCTGGTGCTGATGCCGCCGGAGGTTCTGGATTATGTGGTGGTCCATGAGCTGGCTCACCGAAAGGAGATGAACCATTCCCGGAAGTTTTGGGCAGAAGTAAAGAATGTGCTTCCCGATTATGATAAGAGAAGAAAGTGGCTGAAAGAATTTGGAGGATACGTGTAGGTACCCTGATTTCCGGCTGCAGGACAATAAAAGAGGATTGAATGCTTCGTTTGACAGATATCGCAGCGAAGGGTTCAATCCTCTTATGTGTTTATGGTTTATTTGGATTTGGCAATGGCATTTTCCAGATCAGCAGGAGAAATGAGGCCTACGGTTTTATTTACGATCTCTCCTCTCTTGAAGTAGAGAAGGGTGGGAACGCTCATGACTCCGAAACGGGATGCCAGATCCATTTCTTCATCAATGTCTACCTTGTAGAAATGTACCTCCGGATGAACCTCTGCCATGCGTTCTACTGCGGGAGCCAGCATTTTGCAGGGACCGCACCAGGTTGCAAAGAAATCAACGACTACTACGTCGTCACCGGCATTTACTGCCTGGTCGAAATCAGCGGATGTGAGATGTGAAAGTGCCATATATATTACCTCCTGTAAATGTGAATTCGTTTTCTGTTGTATATAGGATACCACAGCCGCCCCTCTTTTTATGTGATAAAAGTCACGAAACAGAAAAAATATTTACAGAAGCTTCATAATGAGCTGCATGACAACTTCCGCCCCTCCGGAAAGAAGCATCACATGGATGGGATCCATTTTGAATCTTGCAAGAAGAATCAGGGAAAGCAGAAAGATTCCCACAGCTCTTATATTTGTACTGGAGAGAATGGCATCCAGATGGAGGGAGGAAATGTCATTTCCCCAGAATGCGGTAACCAGAATGCTGACTCCGGCAGCTGCGATCATGGCGATTACGGCAGGACGGAGGGATTTTAAAATGCCTTGAAGAAGGCTTAAACTTCGGTATTTTAAGTAAATTTTTGCCAGAATCGTTACAAGAATGCAGGAAGGGAGCACACAGCCGATGGTAGCTGCCAGCGCTCCGGGAACTCCGGCAATGCGGGTGCCTACAAAGGTTGCGGAATTGACTGCGATCGGGCCGGGGGTCATCTGGGAAATGGTGATCAGATCCGTAAATTCGGACTGGGAAAGCCAGGGATGAAGCTGTACTACCTGATTCTGGATCAGAGGCATTGCCGCATAGCCGCCGCCGAAGCTGAAGGCGCCAATCTGCAGAAAGCTTAAAAAGAGCTGTAAATAGATCATAAGGAACCGCCTTTCTTCTGTTTTTCACGGCTTAAGGTAGTGACGATACCAAGGCCGATGCACAGCAGGATAATGATAATGGCGCTGACGCCGAAGAAGTAGTTGGCAATAAAGGCCGCGGCCATGACAAGAAGGGGAACTGTCTGCTTTTCTTTTATAATGCCAGAGGACATTTCCCAGACTACCTCCATGATTACGGCTCCTACTCCGGCCTGCATTCCGTTTAACATCCAGCCCACATACTGATTGGAGCGGAAGGCGGCATAGCAGAGTGAAATCAGAGAAAGGATGGCAAAGGGAGGGATGACCGTTGCAAGAACGGAGGTCATGACTCCGGGAAGGCCTGCCAGCTTGTAGCCTACCACGATAGCCCCGTTGACTGCGATGGCGCCGGGGCAGGACTGGGCAATGGCTACCAGATCCAGCATCTCTTCCTCATCGATCCAGTGGTACTGATCCACAAAGGTTTTTTTCATCAGTGTTACAATTACATAGCCGCCGCCAAAGGTAAAGGCGCTGAGATAAAAGGTAGAAATAAAAAGCTTTTTTAAGATGACAGACCGCTTTTCATGATGGGATACAGCTTCCATGGGTGAACTCCTTTTAAAACGGGAAGTATTCCCGGTTATTTTGCCGGAAAATCCATCCGGCATTCCTACTATACGCCTTGCAGATACATATGTAAAATACTATAATATTATAATATATATAATGAAAATATTATGAATATACGAATCAGTGAAAGAAAGGAGAAGGATCATGACGCTGCGTCATTTAAGGATTTTTGTCACGGTCTGCGAGACAGGAAGCATGACTGCGGCAGCCCAGATACTCTATATTGCCCAGCCCGCTATCAGTCTGGCTGTTTCAGAGATGGAGGAGCATTACAAAGTTCGGCTCTTTGACCGTATTTCACGCCGTTTGTATCTCACAGACAGCGGGCGGCAGGCCCTGGAATATGCCAGACATATTATCGCGCTTTTTGACGAGATGGAGCAGGGGGTGGGAGGTGGCCAGGCGGCGAAAGAATTGCGGATCGGTACCAGCATTACCATCGGCTCCTGCCTGCTTCCCGGATATATCAGGGAGCTGAAGGAACGTTTTCCGTCGCTGACCGTACAGGCGGCGGTGGGAAATTCAGAGGCCATTGAGCAGAAGCTGCTTGAAAATCAGATCGATATCGGTATCATTGAGGGAATGGTTCACAGTCCCTATATCCACTGTAGGACCTTTCCCGGCGATCGGCTGGTATTTATCTGCCCTCCGGCCCATCCGTTTGCAGGGCATACCTTAAAATCGGCCGAAGAGCTGGCAGGACAGGATCTGATCCTGCGGGAGCGGGGCAGCGCGGGGCGAGAGGTTCTGGACGGGATTCTGGCAGCAGGGGAAATTTCTGTGAAGCCCTTATGGGAGAGCGTCAGCAATGAGGCGGTGCTGGAAGGGGTAAAAGCCGGTCTGGGCTTGTCGCTTCTTCCTTATTATCTGGTTCGGGACAGCCTTGAGAAGGGGCAGGTTAAGGAGTTCTTTATAAGAGGACTTGCATTGTCACGGAAGTTTTCCGTTATTTACCATAAGAACAAATTTTTGACAAAAGAGGCCAGAACGTTGATCGGGCTGGCGGCGGGGGGGGAAGAAGGGTAGTTTTTATTCTTTTTACCAGTATAAAAATTTGCCATTGTATGATATACTTATCCCTAAAGTGGAGAATTATGCAGTTATGCAACTAGATATGGAGAACGATATGGAAGTAAGAGAACAGGAAAATGCCATCAGCGTCCGGGACGTGACCAAGGTCTACCGGCTGTATGACAAGCCCATTGACCGTTTAAAGGAATCGATGAGCATTTCCCATAAAAATTATCACAGGGACTTTTATGCTTTAAGCGGACTTTCCTTTCAGGTAAAGAAGGGGGAAACCGTAGGGATCATCGGTACAAATGGTTCCGGAAAGTCTACCATTTTAAAGATTATCACCGGAGTGCTGACGCCAACCACCGGGCAGGTGGATGTAAACGGCAAGATTTCCGCCCTTTTGGAGCTGGGAGCCGGTTTTAATATGGATTATACGGGAATTGAAAATATCTACATGAACGGCACCATGATGGGCTATACGAAAAAGGAGATGGATGCAAAGCTTCAGGATATTCTGGATTTTGCTGAAATCGGAGATTTTGTCTATCAGCCGGTAAAGACCTATTCCAGCGGTATGTTTGTCCGTCTGGCCTTTGCTCTTGCGATCAACGTAGATCCTGAAATCCTGATCGTAGATGAGGCTCTGTCGGTAGGAGATGTATTCTTCCAGTCCAAATGCTACCGCCGGATGGAGGAGATCCGCAAAAAGGGCACGACCATCCTGATGGTTACACACGATATGGGAAGCATTATCAAATACTGTGACCGGGTGGTTCTGCTTCATAAGGGCGAATTTATCGCTGAAGGGCCTGCGGGCAAAGTGGTGGATATGTATAAGAAGATTCTGGCCGGAAAGCTGGAGGAGCTGAAGGCGGAGCTGGCGGCAGGAGTCCATAAAACGGATCAGCAGTCCGGCACAGAGGATGACCTTTCAGATTTCTCAGGCGGTATGGACGTAGACGGCCTTGTTGATGCACAGCTGGCAAAAAGAACATTTCTTGACAGCCATGAGAGCGCCGGAACTACAAATCAGCATCCCAAGGGGCTGATGCGCGACCAGATGACGATCAATTCAGACCGTACGGAATATGGCGACGGACGAGCAGAAATCTATGACCTGGGTCTTTTAGACGCCAGAGGTAATATTACAAATCTCCTGTTAAAAGGAGAGATGTTTACTATCCGTGAATGCATCCGTTTCCATGCGGATATTCAGTCGCCTATTTTTACCTATACCATTAAAGATAAAAAGGGAACCGAGCTTACAGGCACCAACACCATGTTTGAGGGAGCGGATATTCAACCGGTGAAAAAGGGCGAGGAATATGTGGTGGAATTTACCCAGAAGATGACCCTTCAGGGCGGTGAGTACCTGTTAAGCATGAGCTGTACCGGCTTCGAGGCCGGAGAGCATACGGTATATCACCGTTTGTATGATGTGACAAATATTACTGTTATTTCCAATAAAAACACCGTGGGCGTTTACGATATGGAATCCCAGGTGAAAGCGGAAAAGAGGAAAGCAGATGAATGATATAAGCTATGAGATTCTGGATCTCTTTAAAAAATACGGCTCCGATCCGGAGGGGATTCAGAAAATCCTTGAAAATGACAGCCGTCCGGAGGTGTTGTATGCTCTTTCCGATGTCCGGAAAAATCTTTTCGACTGGATGGAGCTGGAAAAATGTGAAAATGTACTGCAGCTGGATTCCGGCTATGGGGTTCTCACCGGATTGTTTGCAGAGCGCTGCGCCCATGTGACTGTAACGGACCGCAGGGATGAAAATCTGGTGGTGAATGAGCAGAGAAACAGCAGTGCGGACAATATTTCCTATATAAAAGAAAACGATTGGAAGAAGGAAGACCACAGAGAAGCTTACGATCTTGTGGTTTTAGAATCTTCCCGCCCGGACATGGACTTAAAGGCCGTTGTAAAGGAGGCTTCTCAGTATGTAAAACAGGGAGGCCGTCTGGTGTTTTCCTGTGAAAATGCCCTGGGACTGTGCTTTTTATCTGGTGCTGTCCATGATGAGGATGAGAGTGCATTTACCAAGGGAGAACTGGAGGCGGCTTTTCGTGAGGCAGGCCTTGAAACCGTAGAATTTTATTATCCCATGCCGGAGTATAAGCGGGCTCAGACGGTGTATTCCGACCGGTATCTTCCCGGAAAGGGCGATATTCCCCATGTGACCGCAGTCTATGACCGCCAGCGCTGGGCCTGCATCCATGAGGATGAGATTTCCGATAAGCTGGTTCAGGAAAAGGCCTTTGGACTTTTCGCCAATGCCTATCTGGCAGTGGCCTCTAAGGAGCAGGAGCCCTTTGATACGATTTTTGCAAAATATAACCGGACCAGAAAACCTCAGTTTCAGATCCGCACCCGCATTTTAGAAGAAAATGGAAAGCGATATGTGGAAAAGGCTGCTCTTACAGAGGCATCCGGAGCACATATTGGTTCTATGGAGGAAAAGCATGAGAAGCTCTCCAAGGTAAATCCTGAAGTTCATGTGCTGGAACCGCATTTTTCTGAGGATAAACAGGCGGTACGGTTTGAGTTTCTTACAGGAAAGACGCTGGCAGAGGAGCTTGGCGGGCAGATCCGGGGAAAGAAGGCTCCGGTTGAGGCAATTCAGGCAGCGATGGAGCAGGTATTCTCAAAGGCAGCCCTGCGCCCGGAGTCCTTTTATGTGACGCCGGAATTTCTGGAGGTGTTTGGAAGGGATCCGGCAGAAGATTCACAGGATAGCGCTCCGGGAGAACTGGAACAGCAGCTGTCTGCCCTGTCGGATGCTTCCTACGCAGTCAGCAATATTGACGGCCTGTTTGAAAATCTGATGGTAAGCGGCGGCAAGCTGTACTGCCTGGATTATGAATGGGTCTTTGATTTCCCTGTTCCGGCAGGTTTTGTCCGCTATAGGAATCTGGTTTATTTCTATTATAAATATGAAGGCCTGATGGACTATGAAAATGCAGCTGATTTCCTGAAGGAATTCGGAATCGGGGAAGAACTGTCCGGGCTGTATGCTGCCATGGAGGAATCCTTCCAGTCCTGGGTACACGGAGACGGCACTCAGGGGTATATGGGTAATTATAAACAGCGTCTGGTGACCTTAGAGGAATTAAAGGCCCAGGAAAAGGAACTGGATCAGGCCAGAGAGCGGATCAACCAGCTTCAGGAAGAGGTGGAGGAGCGCAATATTCAGGTGAAAAAGGATCAGGAGATTCTGCGCCTTACCAATAATCATGTAAAGAACCTGGAAATCATGATTAAGGATCTGCGCCATGAGATTGACGAGCTGGGTAAGCTTGCCACCTATTTGAATGGTCATGAAGCGGCTGTATACAAGCTTCGCAGAAAGCTGGGTGTTCAGGTCAATAAGGCATTCCCAAAGGGAACCAGAAAGCGCAAGGTATTGAACTACTGCTTCCATACGGTGCGCCACCCTGCAAGATACATGAAGATGTATGCCACCAAAGAGGGCCGCAACCTGATTGAGGGTGATTTTAAGATTGGCGAGGGCTATCTCACCGGAGGCCACCTTTCCTTCCCGCAGTATCCGGGAGAGGGAAAAGAGGGAAAAAATGGCTGGGAAGGGCCCTTAGTCTCCATTGTGATCCCCTGTTATAACCAGATCCACTACACCTATGCCTGTCTTCAGTCCATTCTGGAATATACGAAGGACGTGACCTATGAGGTCATCATTGCAGATGATGTGTCAACAGATGCAACGGCGGAAATCAGCCGTTTTGTGGACGGGCTGGTGATCTGCCGCAATCAGACCAATCAGGGCTTTTTAAGAAACTGCAACCAGGCGGCAAAGGCAGCCAGGGGCAAATATATCATGTTTTTAAATAATGATACCAAGGTGACGGAAGGGTGGCTATCTTCTCTGGTGAAGCTGATCGAATCCGACCCGTCTATCGGTATGGTAGGCTCCAAGCTGGTGTATCCGGACGGACGTCTTCAGGAGGCCGGAGGCATTCTGTGGAGCGACGGCTCCGGCTGGAACTATGGGCGGCTGGATGACCCGGATAAGGCAGAGTACAACTATGTAAAGGACGTGGACTACATTTCCGGCGCCGCCATCCTTTTATCCGTTCAGCTCTGGAAGCAGATCGGCGGCTTTGACGAGCGGTTTGCTCCTGCCTACTGTGAAGATTCTGATCTGGCCTTTGAGGTGAGAAAAGCCGGATACCGGGTGGTATATCAGCCTCTATCCAAAGTCATTCATTTTGAAGGGGTGTCCAACGGTACGGATGTAAACGGTACGGGCCTGAAGCGGTATCAGGTGGAAAACAGCAAAAAGCTTCGGGAAAAATGGGCGGATGAGTTTAAGCGTCAGTCTGTCAATGACGGAAATCCCAATCCATTCAGGGCAAGGGAGAGAAGCCAGGGTAAAAAGGTGATCCTGGTAGTGGATCACTATGTGCCTACCTTTGATAAGGACGCAGGCTCCAAGACCACCTATCAGTATCTGAAAATGTTCCTGAAAAAGGGCTATGTGGTAAAATTCCTGGGAGACAACTTCCTCCATGAGGAACCCTATTCCACGGCTCTCCAGCAGATGGGAATTGAGATCCTCTACGGGGATGACTGGGCTTCCGGTATCTGGGACTGGCTGAAACGGAATAAGGATGAAATTGATTTTGCCTATTTAAACCGGCCCCATATTGCCACAAAATATGTGGACTTTATTAAGGAAAATACGAATATCAAAGTGATTTATTACGGCCATGACCTTCATTTCCTGCGTCTGGGACGGGAGTATGCTCTTACAGGCGATATTTCAATCAAGCGTGAGGCTGATTACTGGAAAGCCATTGAGCTGTCCATGATGCGGAAGGCGGCCATTTCCTATTATCCGTCCTATGTGGAGGTAGATGCCATCCACAAGATTGACCCGGAAATCCCGGTAAAGGCCATTACAGCCTATGTATACGATGAATTTCTTGCCAATATCCAGGAGGACTTCGCAAAGAGAGAAGGACTGCTCTTTGTAGGCGGATTTGCTCATCCGCCCAATGCGGATGCAGTGCTGTGGTTCGCACAGGAGATCTTCCCGCTGATCCGGGAAAAACTTCCGGAGATAAACTTCTATGTGGTAGGATCCAAGGTTACGGATGAGATAAAGGCCCTTGAGCAGCCTGGAAACGGAATTATCATAAAGGGCTTTGTCAGCGAAGAAGAGCTGGCGGAGCTGTATGCCTCCTGCCGAATCGTAGTCGTTCCCCTGCGGTACGGGGCCGGCGTAAAGGGCAAGGTAGTCGAAGCCATCTACAACGGAGCCCCCATTGTCACAACCGGCACCGGAGCCGAAGGAATTCCGGAGGTAGAAACCATACTGGAAATCGAGGATGATCCGGCTGCATTTGCAGAAAAATGTGTATCTCTCTACAACGATCCTGCCCGCTGCCGGAGTATGTGTCACGCCACTCAGGACTATATCCGCAGACACTTCAGCCTCGAAGGCGCATGGAAGGTGATAGAGGAGGACTTTCGCGACAGCAGTGAGCAGTGCAGCCATGCAGAATTTCACGTTGAAAAGTAAGCTCGCTTACTTTTCGACGGGGAAAGCTGCATGGCTATAGGGCGAACGCCTGCGACCGAGGAAACGCGCAGCGTTTTCGAGGTCAGCACTGAGGAATTTAAGTATACATTTAAGGAGAACAAAATGCAGGCAATACTTCTCGCCGGAGGTCTGGGCACCCGTTTACGCAGCGTCGTAAGCGACCGTCCCAAGCCAATGGCTCTCATACAGGAAAAACCATTTATGGAGTACGTTACCAGAGAACTGGTGCGAAACGGCGTCAGGGATATTATTTTTGCCGTAGGCTATAAGGGCTCCATGGTGGAAGAATATTTTAAAGACGGCAGCGATTTTGGCTTTCATGCAGCTTACGCCTATGAGGAAACCCTCCTAGGCACCGCAGGGGCCATTAAAAATGCCGGAAAATTCATTACAGAGGATCGTTTTTTCGTTCTCAATGCAGATACCTTTTACCAGATTGACTATACAAGACTGGTAAGGCAGCAGGATGAGCAGCAGCTGGACATGGCGCTGGTGCTGCGCAGAGTGCCGGACGTATCCCGCTATGGTCAGGCTGTTTTAGATGAAAAAGGCATCCTTACAGGCTTTAATGAAAAGACACAGGAGGCAGAATCCGGCACCATAAACGGCGGTATTTACCTTATGAAAAAAAGCCTTTTAGACGAGATTCCGGAGGGAAAGGTATCTCTGGAAAATGACAGGATTCCCTGCTGGCTGTCAGAGGGAAAGCGGCTGGGCGGTTTTGTAAATGACGGTTATTTCATTGATATCGGTATTCCGGAGGCTTATTTCCAGTTCCAGAGGGATGTAGAAACAGGCGTTGTCCGGTAGGTAAGAAACGGAAGGAGAAAAATATGGTAATCAGAGGCAGAGCGCCCCTGCGGGTCAGCTTCGGCGGAGGCGGCACGGATGTAGCCCCTTTCTGCGAGGAGCAGGGCGGCGCAATTATTGGGAGCACCATCAATAAATATGCCTACTGCTCTATCGTACCCAGAGAGGACGATCAGATCATTGTCCATTCTCTGGATTTCGATATGACAGTAAAGTACAATACAAAGGAAAACTACGTCTATGACGGCCGTCTGGATCTGGTAACAGCGGCTCTTAAGGCGATGGAGATCAGCCAGGGCTGCGAGGTATATTTACAGTGCGACGCGCCTCCCGGCTCAGGCCTTGGAACCTCCTCTACTGTGATGGTAGCCATGCTTACGGCTATGGCAAGATGGAAGGGGATCATGATGGACGCCTATGCCATGGCGGATCTGGCCTATCAGGTGGAGCGGCTGGATTTAAAGATTGACGGCGGCTATCAGGATCAGTATGCGGCGGCCTTCGGCGGCTTTAATTTTATTGAGTTCCACGGCAGAAACAACGTAGTTGTAAATCCCTTGAGAATCAAAAAGGACATTATCCATGAGCTGCAGTACAACCTTTTACTGTGCTATACGGGAAATATCCATGTATCTGCCAACATTATCAGGGATCAGGTACAGAATTACGAGAAAAAGGATGCCTTTGAGGCCATGTGTGAGGTAAAGGCCCTGGCTTATGCCATGAAGGACGAGCTGTTAAAGGGAAACCTCCACAGCTTCGGAAAACTCCTTGACTATGGATGGAAAAGCAAAAAGCGCATGAGCAGCAAGATCACCAATCCTCAGATTGATATGCTTTATGACGAGGCGATCAAGGCCGGAGCCCTGGGAGGAAAGCTCCTTGGAGCCGGCGGCGGCGGTTATCTTCTCATGTACTGCCCATACAATGTGCGCCACAAGGTAGCGGCCCGTATGGAGCAGGCAGGAGGCCAGCTGGCAGACTGGAATTTTGAACTGCGCGGAGCCCAGAGCTGGGTGGCAGACGAGGAGCGCTGGAAGTACGATCAGGTAAAGGTCCATATGCCAAATAAGATTTATACCTTTGATCTGTAAGCAGGAATGAGATATGGAAAAAATTGTATTTTTGGACCGGGACGGCACGCTGAATGAAGAGGTAAATTATCTGCACCGTCCGGAGGATATGCATCTGCTAGCCGGGGTGCCGGAAGCTTTGAGAAGGCTTAAGGAGGCCGGATTTAAGCTGGTGGTGGTCACCAATCAGGCCGGGGTAGCCAGAGGATATTATACGGAAGAGGATGTAAAAGTCCTTCATCGGTATATGAATGAGCTGCTGGCGGCAGAGGGGGCCGAAATAGACGGCTTTTATTACTGTCCCCACCATCCGGTTCACGGAATCGGGAGCTATAAAAAGGAGTGCAGCTGCCGGAAACCGGGAATCGGTATGTTTTTGCAGGCAGAAGAGCGGTTTACAGCAGATAAGTCCCATTCCTATATGATTGGAGATAAGCTTTTAGACACGCAGGCGGGGAAGAACTACGGTGTGACCTCCATTCTGGTAGGAACGGGATATGGGAAGGAGCTTTATGAAGCCAGTCGGGCGAAGAAGGATGAAGCGCCCTCATATGATTATTATGCAGAGAATCTGCCCCAGGCTGCGGACTGGATTTTAAGGCGGCAGTAAAGCAGAGACGTGATATATTTCAGGAAAAAAGAGAGGTAACAGGATGAACGGCAGTAAGGTAGATTTGATTCTTAAGGAGTTGATGGAGCGCTATCCGGTACTGATGCCTGTAAAAGAGGACATTTTTAAGACATATGAAATTCTCAGGGATGCCTTTTTGCAGGATGGAACGCTTCTCATAGCCGGAAACGGCGGAAGCTGTGCGGACAGCGAGCATATTGTGGGGGAACTGATGAAGGGGTTTGTAAAACGGCGTCCGGTGACTTCTGCCTTTGAACAGAAGCTTAAGGAGGCAGAGCCGGAGCTTGGAGAGGAACTGGCAAAGCGGCTTCAGGGGGCTCTTCCTGCCATTGCCCTTACGGGTCATCCCGCCCTTTCCACAGCCTTTTTAAATGATGTGGACGGAAGCATGGGCTTTGCACAGCAGGTCTATGGTTACGGAAGAAAGGGAGACGTATTTTTAGGAATTACTACCTCCGGAAATTCAAAGAATATCCTGTATGCAGCAGCTGTGGCAAAAGCAGCAGGCTTAAAGGTCATTGGCCTTACAGGAAGGGATGGCGGCCGTTTAAAGGCGATGACGGATGCCTGTATTGTGGTTCCGGAGCAGGAAACCTTTAAGATACAGGAATTTCATCTGCCGGTTTATCATGCCCTGTGCCTGATGTTAGAGGAGTATTTTTATGAGGTATAAGCACGTGTTTGCCATTCCGGCCTATGGGCAGTCGCCCTGGCTGGAAACCTGTATCCGCTCTTTAAAGGCTCAGAGCCAGCCGTCGCCGGTTATCCTCTGTACATCTTCTCCCAGTGAATTTTTAGAGCAGATGGCAGAGAAGTATGAGCTGCCCCTTTATGTGCGCCGGGGAGAGAGCAGCATCCGGGATGACTGGAATTATGCCTATGAAATGGCAGATGGGGAATATGTGACGATTGCTCATCAGGATGATGTGTATCATAAGGAGTATGCGGCAGAGCTTTTGAAGGCAGCCGGAAAATGGCCGGATATGACGGTTTTCACAACGGATTACGTGATTACAAAGGGCGGAAAAACCATTACAGGAGACAGGCTTTTGTGGGTGAAACGCATCCTGCGCCTGCCTCTTCGCTGTCCTGCGTTTAATGGCTTTACCTGGGTAAAACGCCTGCCTTTGATGCTTGGAAACTCCATCTGCTGCCCTGCGACCACCTACCACAAGTCCCTGTTGGGAGAACCTCTTGTGCGTTCTGAGTACAGCTACGCGTTAGACTGGGATAATCTGGTGCAGCTTGCAGAGCGTCCGGGCCGTTTTATCTGCCGTGAAAAACCTCTTATGTACTATCGGGTTCACGACGGGGCGGCGACAAAGGCCTGTATGGAGGATAACCGGAGGGCAAAGGAGGAACGGGAAATGTTTGCCCGTTTCTGGCCGGAGCCGGTGGTCCGGTTTTTGATGCGGGGATATGCCTCTGCATATAAGGAATACGAGTAAAGGAAATGTTTCAGGATGTGCGGCATCAGACGAAGAGAGATGAAAATGGTCCTGGTCCTGCTCTGGGCAGCCGGGGCCATTGTGCTGGGAATCGGAGTATTTGAGCTGTTTTTAACCGGTTCTCTGGGGGAGATACTGAAAAAAGAGGAAACAAAGACCATGCTGGCCCAGGTGCTGGCCGTATTTTTATGGAACCTTCTGTGGCTTTCCAGAGTAAAGAACCGTAAAGCCCAGATTTTGGGAATCAGTGTGGGAAGCCTTCTGTTTGCCTGGTGTCATCAGATGCTTGTTCCTGCTGTTATATCAGGAGTGTGGATTGCAGTTTTAATCTGTCTGGGAAGATGGCTGAACGGGTGGCTGATGGGAGGCCGGAAAAGGATGCAGGATCTGACCAGGAAAGAATGGGAGAATATCCACTGGGCAGAGACTCTGGCTCTGGGCCTTGTAACAGGAAGCGCCTTATGGATGGTCATTGTCTGCGTGATTTCACTTACAGGCCATGGAGGAGTTCCCTTCTGGCGGATTCTGGCCCTGATCCTTACTGCGGGAACACTGGCGGTATGTGCGGCAATCCAAATCAGGAGAAAAAATGAGAGCAGAAAGCAGCAGGAAAGAAAAGCGATTCCGAACAGAGAGGCCTTCTGGCAGGCTGTGCTTCCGGATACCTTCCCACAGGCTCTTTTATGGGCGTTTATCCTTACCATGGTTCTTTTGCAGGCAGGACGGCTGAATATAGAGCTGGATTATGATTCCCTTCACTACGGCCTGCGTTCCGGTTTTGTGCTGGATAATGGGAAGGGAATTTATGAAAACCTGGGAATGAATAATCTGGTGTACAGCTACAGCAAGGGGCTGGAGGTTTTAAACCTTCCTCTGTCAGGTACGCCTACCTATGGTTTCATCCTGGCTTTTTCCTTCTGGACAACTGTGGGAACAGTGCTTCTGGCCGGACATATAGGCGGGAGAAACGGCGGAAAAACCATGGCTTTGTGGACAGCCGCTGTATGTGCTGCCATTCCGGGTATTATGAATATGGCAGTGTCTGCAAAGAGCGACAGCATTACCCTTTTGTACCAGCTGATCATTTATGATTTCCTCTGCCTTGCCATTGGTAAGAAGGAGCAGGGGAAACAGGCGGTTCCATGGCTGCTCTTTGCAGTGGCGGCTTATATTGTGACCCTTGTTTTCAAGCCTACCGCACTGGTGTTTTCTACGGCACTGGGCGCGGCAGGACTGTTATGCCTGCTGCTTGGGAAAAATTTAAATATTGGAAATAAAAGGGGAGTTTTCCTCTGGATGCTTCCGCTTATGGCTGCAGCCGGATTGTGGTACCGCACATGGAGGATCACGGGAGTACCGATCACTTCTATTTTTGCCGGAATGTGCGAAAAGATCGGTTTTGAGGTAAAATATCCCTTTAATTTTTCACGGGTCATCGGGGATCCCTGGGCTCTGTCGGCAGGTGAGAAGGCAGAAAGGCTCATGGAGCGTCTGAAAGGGATTCTTCTTGCACCTGTGGGAGAAGATATGGACCATGTGATCATTGCCTGGGGAACGGGGCTTGTGACCATCCTTCTCATTTTGTGGTGCATAAACCTTATTTTCCGGCTTCGCTCAGGAAAGCAGTCCGGGCTTTTTATGAACAGTCATGACCGGTTTGACGGCGTTCTTACAGGAATCCTTCTGGCAGGCTCTGTTTTAAGCATTTATACATTGAGCCAGGTGGACGGAAATTATTTTATGCTGGTATATGCGGTTCTTGGAATCAGCGCAGTGCGCATGACAGGAACGTGGATAAAAGCCCGGAAAGAGGCAGGGAATCGATGGGCTCACAAAAGCCTCTGTTTTCTGGCAGTTCCATTTTTTCTATTCAATACGCTGGTATCCTGCACCACCAGCTGGGCCGGCACACCGGGCTTTACCCCTGTGAAATGGACCGGGCCGGGCTGCTATAACCACAGGACAGAACAGAACGAGCGGAAAATACGCCGGGGCTATGAAGCGCTGGCAGCCAGCTTTTCACCCAGAGACCGGGTACTGGCTTTTGGATACCACCCTGAGGTGCTGGATTTAAACTGCTGTGTTCAGAGCTATTATGATGTGACCGGCAGCGGGGGAGATGTTTATCTGGTAAAGAAGCTTGCGTATTTTGAAGAATTTCTGGAATATGCAGGGGTTGACTATTTCTTTGTCCAGGCTGGATATCTGGCCGATCGAGCAAGGGCCTTTGAAATCGTTGAAGACATGATCGAAGAGGGAACCCTGCGGGATCTTACCTTTGAGTGGGGAAATATGAAAGCCCGTGTGGCTTTAGATGAAAAGACAGAGGAGCTTCAGACAGAGGAGGCGGAGCGCTTCCGCCAAAACTACTGTATGAGAGAGAACGGATTCCGGTAGGCGTCCGGCAAACACACCTGAATAAAGGAGGCAGAAGCATTGGAAGCAAAGGACAGAATAAAATTCAGGATCGGATTTTCCAGAATGGAGAAAAAATATGAGTGGAAGGATCATCTGATCTTTATGGGACTGCTTTTCGGGCTGGCTGTGTGGGTCAACCGGGGAATCGAGATCAAGGGCCTTTATATGGATGACCTGTATTTCTGGTCCTGCTACGGAGAGCAGAGCTTTCTGCAGTATGTATTTCCAATGGGAAGTACCCGTTTCCGCTTCCTTTATTATCTGGCAGCCTGGCTGGAAATGGCTGTGGTGGGAAATCATGTGTCATGGTTCGTACCCATTAACATCCTTTTAAACGGAGCTCTGGCCTGCTATCTGTATGGAATTGCCTGCAGGCTTTCCGGAGCAAAGGCCATTGGATTTTTTACAGGCGTCATGTTTTTATCCAGCCGTATGGCCTATTATCAGATCGGACAGGTGCTGGGGCTGATGGAAACCATGGCGCTGTGGATGGCAGCGGCAATTTTGTGGAATCTGTACCGGTATATCAATGAAGATCACAGAGACAGCCTGTTTTTAAAGGCCTGTCTGCTGTATTTTGGTGTCTGCTTTGTCCATGAGCGTTATATGGCTCTCTTTCCTCTTCTCATTCTGGCCTTGATCGCGGTCCGGTGCAGACGGCCTGTCTGCATTGTGGGAGCGGTGGGAAGCTTCGGGCTGGTTCAGCTCATCCGGGCCTTTACCATCGGTACGGTGCTTCCGGCAGGAACGGGAGGCACTCAGGTGGCAGAAACATTAAATATCCCTCAGGCCATTGGCTTTGCCTTCAGTCAGGCAGCTTACATTTTCGGGATCAATGCGGGACCGGAGCACTTAAACGGCTGCCCCTGGGGCCAGAGCCCTTTTTGGGTTAAGCTTTTGGTGATCCTGGCAGATCTGGCGGTCCTTGCTATTGTGCTTGGTTTCCTTGTAATGTTGTTTGGAAGAAAAAGGAAAGAAAAACGGGCGGCCCTTTGGGTAAATGTCCTTTTATTTACGGGCTTTATTGCGCTTAATGTGGCATCCTCCAGCGTTACGATCCGTGTGGAACTGCGCTGGATCTATGTATCCTTAGCGGGTGCATTGCTGTTTCTGGCCTGGATGTACGGCGAGTTGACAAATGGAGTGAAAAAAGAGCTTTATCTGAAGCGCATCTGGCCCTGGGGCGTGCTCTTTGGAGCCTATGTGCTTTTCATGTTCCCTGTGGAGCTTTTTTACAGAGGCTGCTATCCAAAGCTTTATCTCTGGCCAGATCAGCTGCGCTATAATTCTCTGGCAGAAGAAACTTATGAAAAATATGGGGATGAGATTTTCGGAAAAACCATCTATATCATGGAAGATACCTATGAGATGAGTGATTTTACAGCCAGAACCTTCTTTAAGGTCTTTGACAAAAAGAGACTGGCCGAGGGAACGCAGGTAAAGAAGATTGAAAGCATCCGCGACATCGGACTGGTGGATGACAGTATGCTGGTGCTGCGGGAGGATCCGGAGCACAATGGTTTTCAGGATATTACAGATTTTGTAAGGGATTTAAAGCTCAAGGTGGATTACGGCTACTATGAGGACGGCTGGATGGATGAACACGCCTCTCTGACCGTGATGGCGGGAGAAGAAGGGATCATTGATCTGGAAATCATGTATCCCGGCATTATGAGCGGCGGAGAAATGATTACCATTACAAAGGATCAGGAGGAGCCCTTAAAGCTTCCCCTTCACTTCAGTGTGGTGGATGCGCGCCTTACGGCCAGCCCCTGGCAGCTGGTGCACCTGACCTTTGACTATAATTTTTATATGCAGAATGCGATGGAGCAGAGGGGCGAAGACCGGCTGGCAGCTATTGTTCACATTTCGGCAGAATAAAGCCGGAAATAGCCGGGAATTTTGGAGGTAACGAATCATGAAGGCAGAAACAAACAGAAAAGACGTATACAGAAAGGCGCTCTGCCTTCTGATTCCCGCAGCGGGGCTGGCGTTTCTTTTATGGTACATCAAAAATGCCACCTGCGATGTGGTTTATTCCGATTATATCCGCCTGGTAAACAGCTACCTGCCGGATGTCTATGATCCGGATCGCTTTTTTGTGCCCGATGTCCTGACAAGAATTCCTATTAACTATCTGGGACGGATCATCAATGTGGAGCTGTTTGGCTTTTCCATTACTTTTGACCGGGTTCTGGGGGCTGTAAGCACAGCGCTTGCGGCCTGGGTATTCGGCCTGTATTTTATCCGTCACAAGCTGGGGAGCATATGGTTTTTTCTTATAATGGCCGTGACATTCAGCCTGAATCAATGGGAGATGCTTACAAATGGAAGCGGCTGGTCCCACTTTTTTGCCTTTGCCTGTTTTTATTACCATGAATTGGTTTTTGACCGGGTGTGGACGGGACAGGAGAAGAAAGGAGATACCCTTCGCATGATCCTGCTGCCAGTACTTATTATCCTTGGAACTGCAGGGCCGTACTGCGCAATCTATGCGGTGGTAATGATCCTGGCTTCAACAGCGGGAATTGTAAGAGACCTGTGGAGAAAAAAACAAAAGCAGTCAGAATGTTCCGCTTTGGAAGGGGAAAAAGGGCTGGGATCTAAGGGGGATTTTCGCAGGTATCTGGCATTTCTTTTTGCAGTTTTGATCCCCCTTCTGCTTTATATCCTCAGCAATTCCTTTGCGGTGGAGGAGCACGCCGGAGCGACGGGCCGTTCCCTGGGAGAGCTTTTAATGGATGCGCCCTCCTTTCCGGTGCGTTTTCTTTTAAAGTCTCTGGCGGGAATGCTGATCGGAGGAGAGGAGCTGATCCAGTGGATTTCAGACGGGAAAATCACAGATGGGTTCTGTTATCTTTTGGGGCTTTTTGTGGCGGCAGGCTATCTGTGGGCTTTATGGATGAATCTGCGGCACAAAATTTATGAGAGATCCCTTTTCCCTATGATGCTCCTTACGGGAGGCGCCTTAAATCATGTGCTGATCTTTTTATCCAGATACATTTTTGAAAAGGAAAACTATGCGTTAAGCTCCCGGTATGCCCTGCAGTTTCAGGTGGGGATTCTGGGAATTATCCTGACCTTTGCCCTGGCAGTACAGATGAAAAGCAGGCTCTCTGCAGCCGGCCGCATCTTTGGGGCTGTATTCTGTATTGCAATCCTTCTGGGAAATGGTTATACTACATATCGTGAGATAGAAAAAGCGCCTTACCGGGAAGAACGGTTTGAGATGATGAGGGAGCTTGCCCCCCTGATGCCGCACCTGACCGATGAGGAGATGATGGAGATGAATCCCGCAGCCCCGGATCTGTATGAATACCGCAAGGGAACGGACAAGCTGCGAAAGGCATTTGAGATATTGGAAGAGAATCAGTTGAATGTATTTCGTTAATGGAGGAGATTCGATGAAAGTTGTAATATTAGCAGGGGGCTTCGGCACCCGGATCAGTGAGGAAAGCCACTTAAAACCAAAGCCCATGATCGAGATTGGTGAAAAGCCCATCCTGTGGCACATTATGAAGTATTATTCCGAATTCGGCTACCATGATTTTGTGATCTGTCTGGGCTATAAGCAGTATGTGGTAAAGGAATTTTTTGCAGACTATTTCCTTCACACCTCAGATGTGACCTTTGACCTGGCAAATAACCGGATGGAGGTTCACAATAATTATTCCGAGCCGTGGAAGGTAACTCTGGTGGATACGGGACTTAACACCATGACAGGAGGCCGTGTAAAGCGGATTCAGCCCTATATCGGAAACGAGCCCTTTATGCTTACATACGGGGACGGGGTTTCTAATGTGGACTTAAATGCCCTGGCAGACTTTCACAAATCCCATGGAAAGATTGCCACCATTACCACTGTAAACCTGGGCCAGTCAAAGGGCGTTTTAAATATTGATGAAAATGACAGCGTACTTTCCTTCAGGGAAAAGGATGACAATGACGGAGCGCTGATCAACGGCGGCTTTATGGTGCTGAATCCGGAAGTATTTGACTATTTAAAGGATGATACTACAGTTTTTGAGAGAGAACCCATGGAGCGGCTGGCGGCAGAGGGACAGATGAAATCCTTCTATCACAGCGGATTCTGGCAGTGTATGGATACACAGAGAGAGATGAAAAAGCTGGAGGCCTTATGGCAGTCGGGAAATGCGCCCTGGAAAATATGGAAGGATGACAGAAAGGATCTTAAGCCATGACAATTGAGGAATTAAAGGAATTTTATGGAAATAAAAAAGTTCTGATCACCGGACACACGGGCTTTAAAGGCTCCTGGCTTACCCGCATCCTGACTCTTTCCGGGGCAGAGGTTACGGGCTATTCCCTGACTCCGCCTACGGATCCCAGCCTTTTTGAAATTGCCGGTCTGGAGGACACCATAAAGAGTGTGGTTGGAGATATCCGCGACCTGGAGCATTTAAGCCGCGTATTTGAGGAAACCCGGCCGGAAATCGTATTTCATCTGGCAGCCCAGCCCATTGTGCGGGAATCCTATCAGGAGCCGGTTTACACCTATGAAACAAATGTAATGGGTACGGTAAATGTATTAGAGTGCGTCCGCCGGACGGAGAGCGTGCGTTCCTTTTTAAATGTGACTACGGATAAGGTTTATGAGAACCGGGAGTGGGAGTATGGCTACCGGGAGTGTGACAATCTGGATGGCTATGATCCCTATTCCAACAGCAAATCCTGCTCCGAGCTTGTGACCCACAGCTATAAAAAATCCTTTTTTGAGGACGGACGCTGCGCCATTTCTACCGCACGGGCGGGAAATGTGATCGGCGGAGGCGATTTTGCCGCAGACAGGATCATTCCGGACTGTGTGAGGGCAGCTGCGGCAGGAAAGACCATTATTGTCCGCAATCCCTATTCCACCCGGCCATATCAGCATGTGATGGAGCCTCTGGCTGTTTATCTGACCATTGCCATGAAGCAGTATGAGGACAGAACCTTTGAGGGGTATTATAATGTAGGCCCGGACGACAAGGACTGTGTGACAACGGGAACGCTGGCAGATCTGTTCTGCGCAGCCTGGGGACAGGGACAGACCTGGGAGAACCGCTGGATGGGCGGCCCCCATGAGGCGAATTTCCTGAAGCTGGACTGCTCAAAGATCAAGCATACCTTTGGCTGGACGCCCAGATATGGCGTAAAGGAAGCAGTGGAGAAAACTGTGGAATGGTCAAAGGAGTATCTGGAGGGAGCGGATATGACAGAGGTGATGGACCGCCAGATCCGCGAATTTTTCATTTCATAGGAAAGGGCGTCCTATGGAATAAAAATGCTCCGCGGGGAGTGCCCTGCGGCGTTCCTATGAAATAGAATCAAGGAGGAAAACATATCATGTTTGAACATATGACCGAAGAACAGGCAAGAGCGCAGATTCTGGAGCAGGTAGCCGGATACTGCGATACCTTTCATAAAAAGGCGCCATACAGAGAAGGCGACAGGATTCCCTATGCGTCCCGCGTTTATGACCATGATGAGATGGTAAATCTGGTGGACAGCGCTCTGGAATTCTGGCTGACTTCCGGACGTTATACGGATGAATTTGAGAAAAAGCTGGCAGGATATCTGGGAGTAAAATACTGCTCGCTGGTAAATTCCGGCTCATCTGCCAATCTTCTTGCCTTTATGACCCTGACCTCTCCGCTGCTTGGAGAGCGCCGCATCAAACGTGGGGATGAGATCATCACCGTAGCCTGCGGCTTTCCTACCACCGTGGCTCCGGCTATTCAGTACGGCGCCGTTCCTGTATTCGTGGATGTAACCATTCCTCAGTATAATATTGATGTAACCATGCTGGAAGCGGCCCGGTCTGAAAAGACAAAGGCAGTGATGATCGCCCACACTCTGGGAAATCCATTTAACCTGAGGGCGGTAAAGGCCTTCTGCGACAAATATGATCTGTGGCTTGTAGAGGATAACTGTGATGCTCTGGGAACCCAGTATACCATGGAGGAGGATGGAAGCGAGGTTACAAGATTTACGGGAACCATCGGAGATATCGGAACCTCCAGTTTTTATCCGCCCCATCACATGACTATGGGTGAAGGCGGAGCTGTGTATACAGACAACGGCCTTTTAAACCGCATTATGCGCTCCTTCCGTGACTGGGGACGGGACTGCGTATGTCCTTCCGGCCGCGACAATATGTGCGGACACCGTTTTGACCGCCAGTACGGCGAGCTGCCTTTAGGCTATGACCACAAATATGTATATTCTCATTTAGGCTACAATTTAAAGGCAACCGATATGCAGGCTGCCATCGGCTGCGCCCAGTTAGACAAGTTCCCGTCCTTTGTAGAGCGCCGCCGCCACAATTTTGACCGCTTAAAGGCTGCTCTGGCAGGCACGGAGGACAAGCTGATTCTTCCTGAGGCCTGCGAGCACGCAAGACCCAGCTGGTTTGGCTTCCTCATCACCTGTAAGGAAGGCACAGACCGCAATCAGGTGGTTCAGCATATTGAGAAAATGGGCGTACAGACTCGTATGCTCTTTGCAGGAAACCTGGTAAAGCATCCCTGCTTTGACGAGATGCGAAAGAACGGGGAGGGCTTCCGCGTTGTGGGAAGTCTGGAGCATACGGACCGGATCTTAAAGGATACCTTCTGGGTAGGCGTATATCCCGGTATGACGGACGAGATGATCGACTATATGGCTAAGACCATCCGTGAAGCCATTGCCTGACAGGAACGGAGGTCGAGGACAGTATGGCACAGACATACGATATGACAAAGGTCCATGAGGCCAATTTAAAGATATTAAAGGAGCTGGACCGGATCTGCAGAAAGTATAAGGTCCGGTATGCCCTGGATGCGGGAACCCTGATCGGCGCAGTGCGCCACAAGGGCTTTATTCCCTGGGATGATGATGCAGATGTGGTTCTGATCCGGAGCCAGTACGAGGCGTTAAAAAAGGTTATAAAAAGGGAACTTCCCGATACCATGGAGCTTTTGGAGCCGGACAGCTACCGGGGCGGCCGGGCATTTTATGACTTTACTCCCCGTATTATTTATAAAAACAGCCAGGTTCATCCGGACAGCGACCGGATGGACTATTATGAGGGAAAGTTAAACCATCTCTGGGTAGACCTCTTTATTCTGGATAAGCTGCCCGAGGGAAAGCTGGCGTCTGAGATGACCCGCTTTATCCACAAGGCCATCTACGGCCTGGCTATGGGGCACCGCCATGATCTGGATTATAGCAGATACAGCCTGCTTCACAAAATTTTTGTAGGAGGACTTGCCACAGCAGGAAAGCTGATTCCCCTAAAGTGGATCATTTCCATGCAGAAATGGGCTGCCTTAAAAGACAGAAAGAGCAAAGGAAGCCGGTGGTATTACAGTAATTACCAGCCGGATTACCTCTATGTAACTCTGGAGGATGACTGGTGCACCAAGACGGAGGATGCGCCTTTTGAAGATACGCAGCTGATGATCCCAAAGGGGTATCATCAGGTACTTACAGAGGTTTACGGCGACTATATGCAGCTGCCTCCTGAGGACAAGCGGGTTCCAACCCATTCCAGCCAGCAGATCCGGGTATTTGACTGAATATGATAAAGGAGAACCATCCTTTGAGTGAAGATAGAAGCAATCTGAAAAAAAAGATTCTTTCCGTGGTCGTGTCTGTTTACAATGAGGAACAGGCGCTGAAGGAATGTTATACAGAGATGAAGAGAGTGCTGGATACTCTTTCCTGGGATCATGAGCTGATTTTTGTAAATGACGGAAGCTCAGATGGCAGCCTGGAGGTGCTTAAAGCCCTGGCTTCAGAGGATCAGAAGGTAAAGCTTATCAGCTTTTCCAGAAATTTCGGACATGAGGCAGCCATGATCGCGGGTCTGGATTACAGCACAGGCGACGGAGTGGTCTGCATGGATGCAGATCTGCAGCATCCCCCGGAATGTCTTCCACGGATCATCAGGGCCTTTGAGGAGGGAAACGAGGTAATCAGTATGGTGCGTACCCGAAACAAAAGCGCAGGCCTGATCAAAAATATCACCAGCTCAGGATTTTACTGGCTGATCAACTGCATTTCGGATGTTCACTTTGAGCCTAATGCCTCTGACTTTTTTGCGGTCAGCCGTTCGGTGGCAGAGGTTTTAAAAGGGAATTACCGGGAAAAGGTGCGTTTCCTGCGGGGCTATGTCCAGAACGTGGGCTTTCAGAAAACTACTCTGGAATATGAGGCAGGCGTGAGGGTGGCAGGAGAGAGCAAGTACAGCTTAAAAAAGCTGTTTATCTTTTCGGTTAATACCATCCTCTGCTTTTCCAATATGCCCTTAAAGCTGGGAATTTACGCTGGAATCTTATCGGGAGCAGCCGGGATGGCAGTTCTGGTCTATACGCTCTTTACCCGTCAGGGAGCTCCCAGTGGATATGCTACCATTGTGGTGCTGATCTGCTTTATGTTCGCCATGATGTTTCTGCTCATCGGCATCATCGGAGAGTATATCGCCATCCTTTTTACGGAACTGAAGGATCGTCCGGTGTATATTGTGAGGGAGACGGCGAATATAGAACACAATTAAAGATAAATACAAAATACCCTGAAAGCCGTTCAGCCCTTCAGGGTATTTTGCCGTACGGGCCAGTGAGCAGGACGCCCGGTCTACAGCTACATCCTTCGTGAAAGGATCATTCTCCAGATGATAAGGAGACCGGCAAAGGCTGCCATGATGCAGAGCAGAAGCTTTACCATCAGGACGCTTACAAAGCCGGACAGGAGGATCATCACATACAGAAGGATAAACAGGGAGTATCCCGCATAGGCCCAGCTTTTAGTACCGATGGCCTGGCTGCGTTCGTCAAACTCCCGGATTTCCTGCTGCCTTCTGCGCTCAGGATCCTTCAGATAGGAACGGTTTCTTAAAATCAATAAAACTCCGGCAATGATCAGCCCCAGGCCGGTGCCGTAATAGAAGCTTGTCATGAAGCTGCGGCTTTCCGGTTCCAGATAGAGAATGGGAGACGCTCCGGCCGAAGAAGCCAGAGCCGCTGTGAGAGCGGCCGCACCTAAAATCAAAGCAGCTGCTCCAAGAAAGATCCGAAGCCTGCATCTGCGTACCAAACGGGTCTGACCGTTGTTTTTCATAGATTCTCTCATATGTCGTCCTCCTCTTCAAAAATAAAAATTTCTTCGATGGTCCGTCCGAAATACCGGGCGATCTTGTGCGCCAGTCCCAGAGAAGCGTTGTATCTTCCGTTTTCTAAAGAAATGATCGTCTGACGGGTAACGCCGACTGCTTCTGCCAGATCCTCCTGACGGATCCGTCCGGTCCGGCGCAGTTCCTGGATCCTGTTTTTCATCTGTGATCGATCCCACCCTTCTTTTTACTGACAGTATCTTTCATCAATGGTTTCCCTTTTGCAGATTAAGTAAAATGTAAAGCTGACTGTACAAAATAAGTATAGGAAACTTTACATAAAAAGTCAAGTTCATTTTACATTTTGTGCTTTTTTCAGATACAGTATACAAAATGTTTGGAGAAATTTTATAATTGGGTCATTGACTTTCCGACCTGTAAGTGTTTATAATTTGAAAAGTGACAATATGTCATGTTTACCATTGACTCAAGGAGGCCTTGATTTCTATGCCAACCCAGCGGTTTTTTAAATTAAAGGAAGAAAAAAGACGGCTGATTTTAGAAGCGGCGGCCCACGAATTTTCCCGTGTGCCCTATTCGGCGGCTTCGATCAATCAGATCATAAAGGAGGCGGATATTTCCCGGGGAAGCTTTTATACATATTTTGAAGATAAGGATGATCTGATGCGTTATATGCTCCGGGGAATGCGGGAGCATTTCAGAGAACGGGTGATGCTGCTCCTGAAAGAAATGGGGAGTCCTTTTGCGGTCTGTTTACAGATGGTGCGGGAGTGGATGGATAAGGGAAATGACCATATCTTTTACAAGATCCATAAAAATCTCCTGTCGGATCTGAGCGTTTCCAATCAAAATCAGATCTTTGGCTTCAGAGGATTTACATTAAAGGATGACCCTTATGAGGGTTTTATCAAAGATATTTATGAACACATGGATCGAGAGCATTATCCTATGAGCCTGGAGGCTCTTATTTACGGGGCGGATGTAGCCGCTATGGTATGTATTCGGGCGATGAGCCTTTACTGCCAGAAGCCGCAGGAAAAGGAATCTATTTTACAGGCAACCGAAACAGAGATGAGGATTTTGGAAAAAGGCGTCTGCAGTCTGCAGGCGGCAAAATAGGATGAAACGGATATAAAATCGTATTAGAGGAGAATGAATCATGAAAAATCAGAAAAGAAAGACAGCCGGCCGTCATATGGCCGCGATCACAGCTGCTATTTTGACTATGTCATTTCCCATGAACATCCTGGCGGCATCTAACCGTCCGGATGACAATACCTATCAAGCTCCGGAGGCACCGGCCCCCAATTATAATAAGGATATGAGCCCTGAATTTGCCTACACGGAGGAAAAATGGGCTTCTCTCAGGGATAACGTGATGGAGTATGGGGAGCTGAAGGATCTGATCCATGAGTATAACCCTACAGTCCGCAGCAACCGTTCTGCCTATAAGGATCAGAAGGGAAAGGACTTAAATGACGTATATGAGCAGTATATGAACGATATCGATGATATCTGGGATCAGGCAGATGCGGCTGAGGATGATGTTACCTGGGCGTCCATGCGGTTTTCCGCAGGCCTTCTCACCAAGCAGGCAGACAACAATTACCAGGATGCAGATATGGAAAAGATCCAGTATGACCAGCAGGAGGCTGCTCTGGTATATCAGGCACAGCAGATGATGGTATCCTTACAGCAGGCAGAATACAATATAAAGAATCTGGAAAATACAAAGGCTCTTCTTCAGAGTCAGTATGAATTTACCAGGGCTCAGGCTGCCGCAGGCATGGCGACCCAGATAGATGTGCTTACTGCTCAGAAAAGCGTCCAGGATCAGGATACAGCCATCCTTGCTGCCCAGAAGAATAAGGAAAATGTCCACAGAAATCTCTGTCTGATGCTCGGATGGGACGCAGACGCCCAGCCGGAGATCCTTGCAGTACCGGAGCCGGATATGTCCCGTATTGATACCTTAAACCCGGATGGGGATGCCGAGGCAGCGCTTGCCAATAACTATGATGTAAGATATTACGAAAAAAAGGCAGGAAATCTTTCCAGCCAGGATCTGATCGAATCCAATCAGGCTTCCATTCAGAATGCAAAGGATACGGCTGTGCGATCCTTAAAAACGCAGTATAATACTGTACTTACGGCAAGAGATGCCCTGAATGCCGCTCAGTCTCAGCTTGCTGCTGAGCAATCCAAATTAAACAAGGCTTCTGCCAGTCTGGCAGCAGGACAGATTACAAATCTTGAGTATCAGACCACGCTGAATGCTGTAATGACAGCGGAAAGCGATGTAAATACGAAAAAGCTTCAGCTGTTAGTGGCATTAGAAGGCTATGACTGGAATGTGAAGGGCCTTACCACCTCCAATTAAGCAGGATGAAAAGGAGACGATGAAATGAAAACCACATTTTTAAAACGAACGGCAGCAGCGTCCTTAAGCGTGGTTCTGGCAGCATCTGTGCCCTTTACTGTGCTGGCAGATCAGACAGATCCAAATGTGGCCTATGAACAGGAGCAGCAGCTTCTCTCAGACGGACATCTGGATTACGGTGAGATTGAGGGACGTGTAAAAAATTATTACGGACCGATGAAAAGCGCCTATGATATGGCAAAGGGCATGGTAGAGGATCAGGCTGATATTGCTGTAAATGAGCGTATTATGGCAAATGACCTTCTGTCCCAGGCCGATGTGGCAGAGGATATGGCAGAGGAACAGACTGGTATGGATCAGGCGATCTCTGCGGCAACCGCCAAGGCGCTGCGCCAGTCTGCCAGACAGATGAGAAATGCGGCATCCATGATGGGTCAGTCCTTAAAAAAGACCTCATCTACGGAACGTCAGGTAGACCGCCAGGCCAATTCCCTGATCATGAATGTCCAGTCCATGATGAATCAGTATGAGCAGCTGGTCTCCCAGCGTGCCATGGCTGCAAAGGGAGTGGAACTGGCCCGGACAGCCAGAGCGCTTCAGGATACCATGCAGTCTCAGGGGATGGCGGTGGACAGCGATGTTTTATCCGCAGCGGCTTCTCTTTCCTCTGCGCAGTCCCAGCTGGCCAGTCTGGATGCGGGAATGGAGCAGATCTATAAGCTTCTCTGCAGCTTTACAGGATATGACCCTGCCTCCGGCGTTACCTTTGGAGCAATCCCCTCTGCAGATCTGGCGGCCATTGACGCCATTGACGTAAATGCAGATAAGGAAAAGGCAGTAAATAACAACTATAACCTGATCAGCTTAAGAAGCTCTACCGGAGGCGGTATGACCGATTTTCAGGCCCGTACTACAAAGACGACTACACAGACTGAAAACCGTTTAAGAAATGTAGAGTATTCAGAAAATACAGTCCGTTCCGATATTCAGGCGCTGTACGATCAGATCCTGGAAAAACGCGCTGCCTATGATGCTGCAAAAACCGCTTATGAAAGCGGAAAAATGGTCTGGGATGCGGCTCAGATCCAGAAGCAGAACGGAAGTTTAAGCCAGATCCAATACCTTCAGCAGGAACTTGCATGGCTGACCGCAGAATCAGGATACCACTGTGCAGGTCTGGAACTTCAGCAGGCAATCCAGAATTACAGATGGGCTGTAGCCGGCGCAGCTGTGAGCGTTTCATAAATACAGTTAATAATTAAAAAATCCCTTTGGGAACCGCACTGCGGCGGAGTGGGATTATGCCGCTGATGCGGCCCGCCGCAGGCGGAGAATCCCGCTTGTGGGATTCTTTTGTGTAAACAGAGAAAAAAGAATGAAAGTTATTAAGACTGCATAAAAATATAAATGACGTCATTGATTTTGTTGTGAAAAGATGCCCTTATGTTTTATAAGGGGAATATATTTTAAGTTAAAGGAGGAAGGTAACCTGCACGTTTTGTTTCTTGTGAATTGAGGTGAGTCTATGGTAACACGGCGTATGGACATAAGGAAAGGAGGATTTAATCCGATTCCGATTTCTTATCTGATTCAGACAGCGAATCAGTTTGACTGTGACATCTTTGTAACCAATGAAAGTACGACAGCAAATATGAAACATTACGATGAAATGAAGAGATTAAATATGTGTGGTTTTCTTACATTCTGCTTTAAGGGAAGCGACGAGAATGCGGCAGAAAACAGGATACATACCATTTTATGGCAAAATACTAACGGATAAGTAAGGAAGTGTAGCATTTCATGCACAAGACAGAATGACAGGAGGCTGTGTGACCAGGCCTCCTGTTTTTGTGTGGTGGTGCGCCTAGCGGCACATAAAATAAAAGAAAGAGCAGGTGATATGTCAGTTTTTCCTGCTCTTTTTTGTTGCTTATTTTTTTGTTTCATTCAGATAGGATCCCGCATCTTTAAAGAAACTCCATATAATAAGAAGAATGATAAAGCTGATGGGAAAGGCTGCAATGATGGATACGGTCTGCAGGTTGTTCATGGAGTTTTCTGAAAAGATCAGAGCAATGGGAAGAAGCATCAGCGTTACAGCCCAGAAAAGCTTGATGAAGCGGTCCGGTTCCTGTTTCTCATCCAGAGAATGGTAGGAGTAGGAGGAAGCGACCATAGTTAAGGCATCAAAGCTGGTAGCGTAAAAAGCGATCATGGTAAGGGCCAGGAGAAGAAGGCCTGCTTTGGCGAAAGGCATGGTTTCAAAAACCGCCATAATTGCTTCATAGAGGTTCTGGGATTGAACATAAATTGCCATCAGATCCAGCCTTCCATGCATCTGAAGGGACAGCCCGTAATTTCCAAGAATGATAAAAGAAGTAAAGGTGCCGGACAGTCCGAAGAAATATCCACCCAAAACGGTCTGCCGTATGGTACGTCCCTGGCTGATGCTGCCGATAAAAAACGGAGTCGCCACGCACCACACCATCCAGTAGGCCCAGTAAAAAATAGTCCAGTTCTGTGGAAAGGAGGAGGTGCGCAGGGCGTCGGTCCAGGTTGCCAGAGGAATGAAATTCTGGCTCAGGTTTCCCAAAGAGGTAAGACCTGTTTCTACGATATAGCGCATTTCCCCGCCGCCAAAGAAAAAATAGGCTAAGAGGACGAAAAAAAGTCCCACACAGGAAGAAGCCAGGCGGGCCACCCCTTTCATGCCAAAGTACACGGCCATTGTATATACAATGCAGATGGCGATCAGGATCGCAATCGTAAAGGCCGGCGTTTCCGGAATCCCCGTTACACGGCTTAAAGCCATGGATAAAAGGGGCGTTGCCAGAGAAAAAGTGGTAGCTGTTCCGGCTAACAGGGCAAATACGGCAGTGAGGTCAATGATGCGTCCCAAAGCTCCATCTACCCGCTTTCCCAAAACAGGACGGCAGGCTTCGGAGTATTTCTGACGGTTCCGTTTCCGGACATGGAGCATAAAGCCAAAGGCAACAGCTAAAATGATATAAAAACTCCACGGGATCGGTCCCCAGTGAAACAGCGGGTAAACAGAGGCCCAGTCCTGCACAGAACCCATATCGGAGATATGAGGTTCTCCCGCATAGAGCATCCACTCGCAGAGGGAATAAAACAGGATATCGGCTGCCAGGCCGGCAGTAAACATCATGGAGCCCCACTGGAGATTGGAATACCGGGGGGATTTGCCGCCTAGGCGGATGGAGCCAAAACGGGAAAATGCAGCATAGAGAGAACAGAAAAGCGCTCCCAGCCCCATTAAAAGATAAAAGCTTCCAAACTGGTCTCCGAGAAAGAAGCGGATGGATCCCAGCACAGAAGAGGAGTCTTCAGGAAAGGCAATAAAAAGGATACACAAAAAAAGGATGCACAGAAAAGGAACAAGGGTGGTAAGCCAGTCCAGCCTTTTTGTAAGGTGCTTCAAAATGATAACCTCCTTTGATGATACAGGCTTGTATCGTTCTTTGTTCAAAAATTAAGTAATATAAAGCATATTGAACATAATACCACCGCATTTTGGAAAAATCAAGAAGTTTTTCAAAAAAACTGTATGTGTATACAGAATCCTTTTTCGAATGTGTAACAATTTTGTAAGAAAAAAGGTCTGTTAAATTTTCAGTTTGTCCGTTATAATAGTAACGCTATGAACAAAGGAGGTTTTTGAAATGTTTAACTGGAAGAAAATGTCTCTGGTCCTTTTAGCGGCTGTTTCACTTTTAAGCGGATGTACCAAGAGTAATATCGTGTCTCCTGAGGGAGGTACAAGAGCCGATGACGGACAGCCTGATACAGAGATCGATAAAAATATTAAAATCGACTGGCTGGAAGTGCGGGAGGAGCTGCAGGACCAGTATCTGGAGCCATATGGTGCGTTTGCTGATTATGTGATGGATCTGGATGCACGCTATAATGAAGAAACAGGCGTTCTGACGGTACTGCTGCCTGTAACGCACCGGACAACGCCGGAGGCCGCAGTCGCTTATGCGCAGGATGTCCTGGCTACCATCGGCACTTGTGTACATACCCAGAATTTCTATTACACGGAGCCTGAGACAAACGAAGAAGGCTACACCACCGACTACGGCAGCTTTTTTGATGAGCATGATGTGCTGGTTCAGGTATTCCCTTATGATAAAGAGGGAGAGGTATCCGAGTATATTATCAATGACACCCTAAAGGCGGGAGATGTAAGAGCTCTTGAGCCTGTGAAGAAATAAGGAGGCAGACGCCATGAGAAGGATCGACCGATATTGGAAACGCTGCGCGGCCGGCATGATGGCTGCTCTTATGCTTATGACGGCGGGAGAGGGAGGTTTTACCAGCTTTGCGGCCCAGAGCCTCAATTCTCCTTCCAAGATTGTGATCAGCAATACACAGACCCAGGAAGGAAACGCTTCTGCATTACAGAGCGCCCCGGTAACTACGGCAGCTTTTGGAACGGTAAATACGCCGGTGACAGACGCATCCGCCTATTTTGGAGCCGGACGCATGATCATGCTGGCAAACCATGACACGAGAGCCCAGCAGCTGGCCGTAATTATCGAAAATGGAGCCGGCGGACTGATCGTGGTAGACGGAGGATGGCAGGAAAACAGCGCCTATGTACTGGAGCAGATCAAGCAGAGAGGCGGTCATGTAGCAGCATGGCTGCTTACCCATCCGGATTCCGATCATGTGGGAGCGCTGGCAGATATTCTTTATAACCATAGCAGTGAGATTACCATTGACGGCATTTATTATTCCTTTTTAGAGGATAGCTGGTATGCCGAGAAGGAGCCGGCGGTGGCTGCCATGGTATCCCACTTAAAGGGAGCCTTTCAGAAGGTAGATCCCTCTGTTCTTCACGGAAATATTGTGGCCGGACAGGTGATCGAGGCAGGCCCTGCCAAAATCCAGGTATTAAACCAGGCATATGCGGCAAATAATGACTTTGTCAATAACAGCAGCGTGGCCTACCTTGTATCCTTAAATGGTACGAATGTCGTATTTTTAGGAGATATGGCCAGATCCGGCGGTGAAAACCTGATGGCCAATGTAGATCTGGGGGCATTAAACTGTACCATGGTACAGATGGCTCACCACGGTCAGAACGGGGTTGATTACGAAGTTTACAAGGCGCTCCGTCCATCCGTATGCTTGTGGCCCACACCTCAGTGGCTTTGGGATAATGACAACGGCGGCGGAACAGGAACCGGACCGTGGAAAACCCAGGAAACCCGTAACTGGATGGTCCGTTTGGGCGTAAAGACCTATTTCTGTACAAAGGACGGAGATCAGGTAATTGAGTAGGCGAATAGGGATATTCACATTCTGTTCATAATTCATTCAAAAAGGTTTTACACAATGAACATTTTTTCTTCATCTTTCATGGGTATACTTTAATCATAGATGAGAGAGAAACATTCATCTATCCCCAATATGCTTACAAGATTTTTTTCATAATACTCGAGCTGATAAGTGATTATCAGCTCTCCTCCCTTTTAATAATACTTTTTTCCAGAAAGAGCGTATCATCATCCGGTGATGCGCTTTTTCTGTTATACCGAAGCCTGGATCCTGAGTGCATCTTTTTCCAGGTTTTGGGGAGAGAGATTTCCCTGGATAAAAACAGAAGGGCAGTCAGATTGGGAAAGGCCATCAGGCCGTTCCAGAGGTCGGAAAAAAGCCAGACTGCTTCAGACTGTATGATCCCTCCGGCTAAAATTGCAGATAAAAAGCACAGAGGATAGAGAAAACGGGAAAAGAGGGCAGGAAGGGAGCAGCGGATCATAAGATAGGTGAGCGCCTGCTTTCCAAGGTAAAACCATGCGATCACAGTAGCAAAGGCAAATACTGCCATGGAAGCGCTGATAAAGGCTTCTCCCAGATTTCCCAGACGGCACTTAAAGGCCCAGGCGGCCAGGGCAGAGCCTTCATAGGGAAGAGAAGCCAGCCCCGGTGACGCAGCTTCTGCCATACAGAGGATGACAAGGGCAGTGAGCGTGCAGAGGATCACGGTGTCGAAAAACACCTCAAACATGGCCCACATCCCCTGTTTTTCAGGCGTTGTGTGTTCGGCGGGGCCGTGGAGCACGGCCAGAGTTCCAAGGCCGGCCTCGTTGGAAAATACCCCTCTGGCAATACCGTACCGCACGCTGCGGCTGATGAGAAAGCCTCCTGCTCCTCCTGCGGCAGCCCGTATATGAAAAGCAGAGTCGAAAATATCCTTTAATACGCCGGGAAGGACAGGAAGAGAGGAAAGGATCACGGTGAGGGAAAAGAGGACATAGATTGCAGCGGCTGCCGGGACGAGACGCTCTGCTGTCCTTCCGATGCTCCGGATCCCTCCCCGGATGACGGCTCCTGTAAGGAGCGTGAAGCACACAGCCGGGAGCCAGAGAGGAAGGTTAAAGGTAAAGGACAGGGCAGTAACAGCAGAGTTCGCCTGGACCATGCTCCCCATGCCAAGGGCGCACATAACGCAGAGTATGCTGTAGAGAACGGCCATAAAAGGGACATTAAGCCCGTGCTCCATATAGAGAAAGGGGCCGCACAGGAAGCGGCCGTCCGGTTCGCGGAGCCGGAAACGGATCCCCAGACAGGTTTCCCCATAGGCCGTGATCATACCGATAAAAGCAGAAACCCACATCCAGAACAGGGCGCCGGGGCCTCCGGCAGTAAGTGCAGTAGCAACACCGGCAATATTTCCTGTTCCAACGGTAGCAGCCAGGGCCGTGCATACAGACTGGAACTGGCTGATGGTTTCCGGGGAATCTTCATCTGGCGTCCTTTCGTTTGTCGCGTTGTTTTTTTTACCCCGGATGATGCTTCCGGCGGTGGCATCCCACCAGAAGGAAAATCCCCGGAACTGAAAAAAACGGCATTTTACCGTGAGAAATAATCCTGTTCCCAGAAAGATAAGAAGCGTCCATGGTCCCCAGACCATCCCGTGCAGCAGCTTGAGCCATTTCATAACAAAACCTCCAAGAGATATACCCAAAAACAGACTCCGGGTGTTTTAAACAGGCTTTATACTGTGTATTCAGAGCGGGGGAAAAGTATGACAGGAAGAAAATGGAGCAGATTTCCGCCTCGCATTTCCAAATAGAGTGTGATAGAATAAGAGTAACAGCAAAAACTACTGCCCCACAGGCAGAAAAGAGGTGTCTCATGCCGGGATTTACAACCCATTATATATTAGGAATGAAGGCATATAATGACCTTCCTGCCAACTATCTTAAGTTTGTCATTACAAAGTACCGCTGGCTGTATCAGCTGGGACTTCAGGGGCCGGATATGTTTTTTTACAATCTCCCTATCCTGCGCCATAGAGACCACAGAAATGTAGGCTCCTATATGCACGAGCATCGTGTAAATGATTTTTTCCGCTGCGCCTTTGACCGCCTTTCCAGGATTGAATCCAAGCAGCAGAAGGAAGAGGGAATGGCTTTTCTGTGCGGTTTTATCTGTCATTATATTGGAGATTCCATCTGCCATCCTTATGTCTATGGACGGATCGGCTATGATGTACAGAATCCGGGTGGATACTACCATGGCCTTCATGCCAAGCTGGAAAATGATATTGACGCCCTTCTTCTGAAAAAATATAAAAAGAAAAAGCCCTCCCAGTTTAATCAGGCAGCCACGATCTGTCTCAATGGGATGGAAACACAGTTTATTTCCGTATTCCTTTCCGATTGTATCAATGATGCGTTTTACCGTCTGAGCAGCAAAAATCATTATCAGGTAACAGCAGGAATGATCCACCGGTCGATTCTGGCCATGCGCTTTGGCTGCCGCACGCTGGCCGATCCCAACAGCCGGAAAAAGGACCGGATTGAGTTTTTTGAGTCGCTGTTCCTTAAAAATCCCATTGCTTCCAGCAAAATGGTTACAGACGTGGTAGAGGATCCGGTTTGGAGTTTAAATCTGCGTCATGAAATCTGGTGCAATCCCTGGGACAGGAGCATTGCCTCCAGAGCGTCTGTGCCGGATCTGCTGCGACGGTGTCTTGGGAAACTGAGTACGATCTTCTATATGATCAATGAGATCATAGAGGGGTCAAAGGTTCTTCGTCCGGTGGCATTTGAACGGCTTTTGACAGAACTTGGAAATTATTCCTACCACAGCGGCCTGCCATGCAATGATTAAAAACAATGTCAACCATAAAATACAATTGGTTGACAATTGGGACATCCTGTGATATACCATTCCTGTAAGATAAAACAGGTTCCGTTTCAGGCAGATGAAATATCTAAAACGGAACCGGAAAAAGGAGTGGATGGAAATGGATTCAGTTTCTGCAAAAAAATCGAAAAAAATAAGACATAACACTGCTTTTACGACAAGAGAAATGGTATTGGCGGGAATGTTTGCAGCTGTTCTGGCAGTCATCTCCCAGCTGTCAATCCCTACGCCCGCAGGTGTTCCGGTGACGATCCAGGTATTTGGAGTGGCTCTTGTAGGGGCTGTTCTGGGATGGAAGCTGGGACTTTGTTCGGTACTGGTTTATATCCTGATCGGGGCAGCGGGGCTTCCGGTGTTTGCTAATTTTGGCGGCGGCATCCGGTCGCTTATAGGGCTTACGGGAGGTTATATCTGGGCCTGGCCGGTGATGGCAGTGCTTTGCGGGATCCGTCCGGGACTCAAAAACCGGATTTCGGATCTGGCGGTGAGGATTTTTCTCTCTCTTATCGGTCTGGCAGCAGTGGAACTGATCGGCGGCCTCCAATGGGCAGCCCTTTCAGGAGACATGACCGCAGGCGCTGTATTTGCCTATTCTATGGTGGCTTTTGTGCCAAAGGATATTGTGATCACCATATTGGGAGTTATTGTAAGCGAGCCGGTAAAGCAGATGACTGACAGGATAGGGTAGGCAGAAGGGAAGCGAGCTGTTTTAAAAGTTCCGGTTCATTCCGGTTTTCTTCGGTGATCCGCAGGACGGTCACATCAGGCCTTTGGGCAATTTCCTGCAAAAAGGGAGAGGGGGCCTCCTGAAGAACACCAAGAACGGGAACAGGACCGTCCAGGACTTTAAGAATCATCTGACGAAACCGGACTGCTTCTGCTTCATGGGGGCCCAGTTCATCCATGAGGATCAGATCCTTTTGAAGAAAATCAGACAGCGCGTTACAGCCCAGGCGGTCAAACCGTCTGGGCGTTTCATTTGATGAAAGCGGCGAAGACGTGCCGCAGATAAAGAGAAGGTTGGTTTCATCCGGATCTGCAGGGACAGCGGCGGGAAGAAGATGGACAGAAAAGCCGGTTTTTAAATATTCACAGGTACGCAGAGTAAAAAAGCCGCCGATCTGTCCGTCAAACGAGCGCAGTGTTTTTTTTAAAAGGGTGGATTTTCCCACCTGTTTTGCACCGGTTAAAAATACATGGTGTGTCATTGGTTTGTTACCTCCCAGAGAAGACGTCCATAGCAGGAGTCGGTGATTTCCGTTATGGTGCCATCTGTTTCAGTATGATCGGTTAGCCAGGTCATGACAGCGTTTCTGTTTGCAGCAGTACGATCGTCAGGCAAAAACATTTTTTCCATAAGGAAATCCAGATATTCCTCATCCGGAACGATCTGTTTTTCACTGTGTCTTGGTTCATAACTGGTTTCTGGTTTGTATCCCATAAGAAACAGCATATTAAAAGCGGCATAAAACCATCGGCCGCTATTTTCATGCCTCATGGCTTTTTCGGGAAAGACTTCGTTCATAATCTGTTCCATGAGCCGGTTTTTGCGGTACAGATGGGAAATGCAGCAGCAACGGCCCCGGCTCATTTCCATGGCCTTTAAAAGCTGGCTGTGGCTGCGGACTGCGGGGGTTAAGGAAACGAATACCAGATCGAAAGCCTGTTTGAAGCCTTCTTTTTTCAAATCCAGAGTATCAAAATCACAAAGATGGAACTGGAGATTGGTAAGTCCCAGGCTTTTGGCATATTCTTTTCCCTGAGCGATCATTTCACCGGAAATGTCCAAGGCTGTGACAAAGCGGACTCTGGAAGCGAAGGCGGCTGCAAAGCGGCCCGGTCCGCAGCCGATATCCGCCACTGAGAAATCGTTTTTCAGAAGCCCATGGTTCTCCAGAAAAAGGAAATCTTTTTCCAGACGCTCATCCGTTTTTCGATTGTTTTTTCGCTCATGAGCCCAGGAACGGGCTCGGCGGTCCCAGATATTGGGAGAAGGCTCAGTCTCCTTTTCCATTAAAGAGATAAAATAGGACAGATCATTCAAGAGAAGTCCGCTCCTTTCCGACAGGTGCTTTTACGGGCATACAGATGGTTCGGGAACGTCCATACCTGTCTTTTACAGTTACAACATCCATTTCAATGCCATAAACGGCCTGAAGATTTTCGGGAGTAATTACCTCTTCGGGAGAGCCGAAAGCGGCCACAGAGCCTTGCTTCATCATAAGCACCCTGGTACTGGCAGAGGCGGGATGTTCGGGACTGTGTGTAGACATAATGATACAGTAGCCCCTGGAAGCAAGATCTTTGATCACATCCATAAGGAGCTGCTGGTTGGCGTAATCCAAGCTGGCAGAGGGTTCGTCCATCACAAGGATTTTGGCAGACTGGCAGATCGCGCGGGCGATCAGCGCCAGCTGGCGCTGTCCTCCGCTGAGGGAGGTGTATTTTTTATTGGCAAGCTCCAGGGCATTGACCTTATAAAGAGCCTCAAAGGCTGCATCACGATCGACAGCCTTAGGACTGTCAAAGGCAGAAAAATGGGAGGCACGGCCCATGAGCACCACATCCAGCACGGTATAGGAAAAGACGGGAGAATGGTACTGTGGAATATAGGCGATACGGTTTGCAAGCTCTCTGGGGGAAAGCTTTAAATGATCCTGTCCGTCTATGAGGATACGGCCTCCGGAAAGAGGGATCGACCCCATTATCAGACGGAACAGAGTGGTTTTTCCGCAGCCATTGGGGCCGGCCAGACAGAGAATGTCTCCTTCGTCTGCTTCGCAGCTTACATTTTTTACAATATCGCCTTTCCCATATCCGCCGGAAACATTCTGCAGTTGTAAAAGCATGGTCGTTTACTCCTTTTTCTGAATGATAAGAGATACAAAAAAGGGCGCTCCCATAATAGAAGTTACAACGCCCAGGGGCAGTTCCATGGAAAGAAGGGAACGGGCCAGATCATCCATGAGAACCAGATAGGCGGCTCCCAGCATAGCGCTGGCAGGAATCAGACGGCCGTAGTCGGCTCCGACCAAAGCCCGTGCCATATGGGGGATCATCAGTCCGACCCAGCCGATGAGGCCGCCCAGACAAACGGAGGCAGCGCTGAGGAGCGTAGAAGCAGCAATGAGGATCAGACGGTAAAGACGGATATTGATCCCAAGGCTTTTGGCTTCCTCTTCATCCAGAGTGAGGAGATTGATGCGCCAGCGCAGAAGAAAGATGATGACCAGTCCCGCAGACATGGGGATCAGGCTCCATAAAAAGGAGCGGGTATCGGTTTTTGTAAGGCTCCCCATGAGCCAGAAGGTGATCTGCTGAAGCACATCATTGGGATCTGCCACATATTTGATCATGGTTACACCTGCATTGCACAGCGCCATGATCATGGAGCCGGTGAGAACCAGGCTGAGGGTTATGGAATGGACGGATCTGCGGCTGATCAGATAAGAGGCAGCGACCGCTGCGGTGCCGCCTGCAAAGGCGGAAAGCTGTATAAGCCAGTTAGAGGCGCCGAAAAGGATTGCAAAAGCGGCTCCCAGACTGGCTCCGGAGGAGACTCCCAAGATGTCGGGGGAGACTAAAGGATTGCGGAACATTCCCTGATAGGCTGCGCCCGCTGTGGACAGCGAGGCTCCGATAAAGACTGCGGACAGAATCCGGGGAAGACGAATATTCCAGAAAATGGTAACGGCCTGGGGAAGGATTCCTCCCTCATACCCGAACCGGGATAAAAATGCCGTTACGACCTGAGAGGGGGACAGGGGATAGTAGCCCACCCAGAAGGATAAAAGGACTGCGGTAAATAGAAAGATAAGCAGTCCGGTGATAAGAAGGCCATACCGCCTTCTCTGGGCCGCTTCCTGCTTTACTTCGAAATGATGATTCAACATGGACGTTTCCGCCTTTCCTGATGCTTGACAAAAAAATTTTGCCGTGCTAGTATGAAAATACCGTTATATTTTATAAAAAAGTACGATATTTAAAAATATAACGCATAAAGATCAGAATGTCAATTAAGAGGAGAGGAAAAATGGGACGAGGAAAAAAGATTTTACCGGCAGTGATGGCGCTTACCCTGGCTGCAGGAAGCATTACAGGATGTTCTGTTTCTTCTGCAAAAACAGAAACGGCTAAAGAAAGCATGCAGAGCCAAGCTGAAACGAAAACAGCTGAACAGAGCACTCAGGCAGAGAAAACATCTGAGGCAGCCGATGCGGCGGGAGAGCGGGAGATAACGGATATGGCAGGCCGCACGGTTGTGGTGCCGGATGAAATTGAAACGGTATTCTCTTCCAGTACTGTAACGGCTATTTTTATGTATACGCTGGCTCCGGATAAGCTTCTTGGCTGGAATTATGAGCTGAATGAGCTGGAAAAGAGCATTATTTTGGAAGAATATCACGATCTTCCTAATTTTGGAATGGGCGATTCCATCAATTATGAGGCGGTTATTGCAGCAGACCCCACCATTGCAGTCAATGTGGGAACCATCAATGATAAGATGATATCAGACTGCGATAAGCTGTCAAAGAGTCTGGGAGTTCCTGTTGTGGCTGTGGACGGAGATCTGTCGGCTTCCGCAGAAGCTTACCGCTTTATGGGAGAACTGCTGGGGGAGGAGGAACAGGCCGAAAAGCTCGCTTCCTATGCGGAAAAGACCTTTGCAGATATTGAAAAAATGGAGGTTCCTGAGGACAAAAAGGTACGTATTTATTATGGAAACGGAGAGGATTCCCTGGAGACCGCTCCGGCTGGCTCTGCTCACGGACAGATCATCGATATGGTAAATGCAGTCAATGTGGCAGATCTGGAAATGGGAGAAGGCTCCAGAGTGCAGATTTCTGCCGAGCAGCTTCTTGCCTGGGATCCGGATGTAATTGTGGTAAATGGAGAGCCAAAGGCGGATACGAGCGGCGCTTCGGCTGCTGAGGCAATTCTGGCCAATCCGGATTACGCATCTTTAAAGGCAGTGCAGGATCAGCAGGTATACGGTACGCCAAATACGCCCTTTAGCTGGATGGACCGTCCTATGGGGCCAAACCGTATTGTGGGAATCCGCTGGCTGTCCGGCCTCATCTATCCGGAGTATCTGAATTACAATGTGGATGAAGAAGTAAAGGAATTCTTTGATCTGTTCTACCATGTACAGCTTACAGATGAGAAACTGGAAAATATTTACAGTGGAACGGTATAAAAACGTATTTGACAGAAAATAAAAAAGTCCCTTCCGGTTTTCGTCACAGGACAGAGCGGAAGGGACTTTTTTGCTGATGGCATGAATCAGCCAAACATGTTTTTTATTATTTCAAATACACCGGCAGACTGTAAAAACAGCATAGCCATGATGATCGGAGTCACATACCGGATCATAAAGGCATACATTTTTTTGCGCTTAAAGGTATGTCCGCTGGCTTCCATTTCCTCGCAGATCCACGTCGGCCTGATGATCCAGCCTACAAAGATGCAGGTGAGGAGGGAAATGAATGGCATGAGAAAGCTGTTGCTGATATAGTCCATCAGATCCAGAAGCTGAGCGGATGCTCCGTTTGGCAGCTTCATTTCAAAGTAGAATACGTTATAGCCCATACAGATGATCACGGAGGCTGCCGCAGAGAGCAGTGCGATCACAAGGCTGGTTTTCTTTCGTGTGGAGTGGAAAATCTCCATACAGTTTGCAACCAGTGTTTCCAGAATGGATACAGAGGAGGTAAGAGCCGCAAACACAACCATAAGGAAAAATATCATTCCAAGGATTCCGCCCAGGGGTCCCATGGTTTCAAATACCTTGGGAAGGGATACGAACATCAGGCTGGGACCGGAGGCCATTCCTTCTGTGCCGAAAAATACATAGACCGCAGGGATGATCATAAGTCCGGCCAGAAATGCAACCGTTGTATCGAAAATCTCAATCTGGCTTAAGGATTTGCTTAGGTTTACATCCTTTTTTACATAGGAGCCGTAGGTGATCATGATTCCCATAGAAACACTTAAGGAAAAGAACAGCTGGCTCATGGCATCCAGAAGGATTTCCAAAAATCTGGCAGGAGTAACTCCGTCAAGATTCGGCATAATGTAGACTGTCAGTCCCTGAAGGCCGGTCCGCTCTGTTCCGTCTGCTCCGGTACTGCTTAATGTGAGGGAAAAAAGGCCGATCCCGATGATCATTAAGAGCAGTCCCGGCATGACGATCCGGGAAAATTTTTCAATGCCCTTTTCTACCCCGCGGTATACGACCAGTGCGGTAAAACATAAAAAGATCAGCATGAAAACCACAGGTGATACGGGTGAGGTGATAAAGTCTGTAAAATATCCGTCCTGGGCGGCTGCCTTTCCCGCTCCGGTAAGATAGACAGCCAGATACTTTAAAATCCATCCGCCGATGACGGAGTAATAGGTCATGATAATGGCCGGAACACAGAAGGTAAGGTAACCTAAAAAGCTCCATTTTTTCTGCATTTTCCCAAAGGCATGAAGGGCGTTTGTCTTGGTGCGCCGTCCGATGGCCACATCTGTGACAAGAAGGGTAAAGCCGAAGGTAAGTACCAGCGCCAGATAGATGATCAGGAATAGTCCGCCTCCGTCCTTGGCGGCCAGATAGGGGAACCGCCAGATATTTCCTACTCCTACTGCGCTTCCTGCTGCTGCCAGCACAAAGCCTAAGGAGCCTGTAAAGCTGCTTTTTTTCTTTGCTTCCATGTTTTGAATACCTCGTTGTCTTGTTGGATTGTAAAAGGGGCCAAATCTGTTTTGACCCAAACAGTATGATTATATCGGTTTGCAGAGAAAAAGCAACCGCCGAAAAGTTTCGTTAAATGAGAAAATATAATATAAAAATTGAATATAACTAGAAAAATACCGGAAAAAGAGGTATAATAGCGGAAATATAGTTGGATAAAATGTAAAATGTATATTTATATGAAACATTTCCCTATTTACCGGGAGAAGGGAGGATAAATACAGATGGGGAGGAAAAAAGGGTGGAGCAGGTGAATCTGTACGTGGGAGCACAGATCCGCAGATACAGAAAAAACAGACAGATGACGCTGCAGCAGCTGGCTGACAGGATCCATAAGAGCCGGGCCAGTGTGAGTAAGTATGAGACGGGAGAGGTTTCTCTGGATATTGTCACGCTGACCGAGATTGCCAGAGTTCTGGAGGTACAGCCGGGGCAGCTGGTGGATCTTCCGGTTCAGGAAGAGGAGGGGGCCAGGCTCCCTTCCGCAAACAGCGGGATCAGCCCGTTTTTTCAGGCGAGACGGCTGTATTTCTATTTTTATGACGGCCGTTATAAACGGCTGAAGGACGGGATCATCGATATCCGGGAAACGAAAGAGGCGGGGAGTTATGAGGCAGATCTGTCGGTGAGTGCTGTCAATCCCTCCGGGCGCAGCAGTAAGCTGTATTACACCGGAAAGGTGATCTACAGTGATATGCTGATCCGTTTTTCGTTTGTAAACCGCTATAATCCTCTGGAGGAGGATCTGCTTTATATTTTTAACCCCTTAGAGCTGCGCGATTCAACGGACGGCCTTCTGTGCGGGATTTCCAGTGCGGATCTTATGCCCTGTGCCTTTAAGTGTCTGGTGACACTGTACCCTCAGGAGCACACAGAGGAGTTTAAAAAGCGCCTTTTGATCACAAGAAGGGAACTGCAGCAGTGGCAGAAACTGAATATGCTGATGGTAGATAATATTGGATAGGAATTTGTTATATGGAGAGAGGAGATATATGAAATTTTCAACCATACATCACATTGCGATCATTGTTTCCGATTATGAAAAATCAAGAGATTTTTATGTAAATAAGCTGGGATTTTCCGTGATACGGGAGAATTACCGGCCGGACAGAGGAGACTGGAAGCTGGATCTTCGGATCAATGACACTACAGAACTGGAAATTTTTGGAGTATCAAATCCTCCCAAACGAGTGACCAGACCGGAGGCAGCCGGACTGCGCCATCTGGCCTTTTATACGGAGGATATAGAGAAAGATGTGAAAGAGCTGAAGGAAAAGGGAATTTCCGTGGAACCGATCCGGCTGGATGCGTTTACAGGAAAGAAAATGACTTTTTTTGCAGCTCCAGACGGGCTTCCTCTGGAGCTGCATGAATAGAGAAGTGAATTTTTTCCTTGCAAAATACGCTTTGTTTGCAGTATCATAGAAACGGATTTTGCAGTACAGAGCATGAGCATTTCAAATGAAATGTAAATTTGATTTAGCCTGGAAGGAAGTGAAAACGTGTTCGAACGGAACGCATTTTTAAGAGCTTATAATATTGATGAGGCGGATTTTAAGGCAGCCAATGTCCCATGGGAGGAGCTGGCTGCTATTTATGATGACTATTTGTCCATTGAGGGGAAATTAAGGGGAATCGGAAAGGAGTTTGTAAATGATTACCTCTATGATATCGAACGGGCGGGAATCCATTCCTATCGTTACCGCACGAAAAGCCCGGGCCATCTGCTGGAAAAGATCATCCGCAAGCGCAGCGAGCACCCGGGGAGATTTGATCATATTGACCGGACTAATTATCACAAGTATATTACCGATCTGATCGGAATCCGCGTATTTTTTCTGTACCGGGAGGACTGGATTTATTTTCACAATTATATTACAACGGTGTTTGAAAATGATCCTGAGAACTATGTAGAGGATCGTATCAGGGATTTTGACGAGGATCCGGAGCATTTTTACATTGCCGAACGGCCAAAGGTTTACCGGAGAAACGGAGATACCCGGATTTACGATGAAGAGCTGATCGACATTAAATCGGATGGAATTTACCGGTCGCTTCATTATATTATCAAATACAGGGGCTACTATGTGGAGATCCAGGGAAGAACCCTGTTTGAAGAGGGGTGGAGTGAGATCGATCACGATATCGTATATCCCTATTTTAAAGATGATGAAATGTTAAAGGATTTTTCCACGCTGTTAAACCGCCTGTCCGGAATGGCAGATGAAATGAGCTCCTATTTCCGCCGGATGAAGAGCGTCCGGGAAGAGCCGGGGAAGAACCGGAAGGAGAGACGGGCTCTTACAGGCGGCGGAAATATCTGGACGGAGCAGGAGGAACGTGAGAGAAAATAGAGGCCGGATTGTCTTGTTTTGGTTTTATCTGCCGGATTCCAGCCGGCGGATCAGGGAGTCAAGAATGTGTCTCCAGAAGACATGAAAGGCCGGATTTTTTCCAAAGCAGCGGACCAGGACTGGGCTGACGGCATAGTATAATCGTATAAAGATACGTCCGGCAGGAGTTTTCTTCATATGTTCGTCTCTGAAACGGCGAAGGAGCCGGACCTGAGGGCAGTCATAGGAGCCATAGACGCAGGTTGCGATGTAGCAGCCTTCCTTTTGGGAGGCGGGCTGCGTCTGTTTGTTGGCGGAGGTCTGAGGCTGCTTTGGTGCAGCGTGGCTGGATGAAGCAGCAGATGCTCCCGGCAGAGGCGATTCTAAAACCGGCTGTGCAGTCTCTTCGTGTACAGGGGCAAAGTGGTGGATACGCTCAACGGGAAGAGAAGCAAGGGTTTGTGTGATTTTCTTTTTTATATACTCTTCATTTACGCCGTAGGAGGTCCACAGGTTGATCAAGGGGATTCCGGCTTCCTCACAGATGCAGGCCACCTTTTTGTCCCGTTCCCTCCGCTCCGGCAGCCGGTGGGTCTGGTCATTGATCTCTATTACAAGAAGAGGGCGGTATGACAGATCTGTAATGATGAAATCTACATTTCGAAAGAGCTCATTCTGATATTTGGCCCCATCCGTTCTTCTGATAAATGAGGCCAGATTGGCCTGAGCCTGGATCAGGCAGGTATGGGGAAGAAAGGATTTAATACAGTTTAAGTATGCCGTCTCAGTTTTCGTCACAAGAGATGGTTTTGCTTCATATAAAAATGGAAGCTCCGGTTCGGAGGAGATCCGGGATGCCTGGAAGCCTTCTTCACAGTGGCAGGGGGAATCGGCATAGTGCCAGCTTCCGCATTTGACGCATTTTATGATCTCACCAGCTTCCCGTTTGGCATAGCAGGTCCTGCATAAGGGATAGCTTCCGCTTTCACTGCCGCATATTTTACATTTCATAGGCACAGCCTCCTTATATTTTATAAGAAAATTTTACCACAGTCGGGAAAAAACTGCCAGATCAGAGGAAAAAACTTGAGAAAATATCTTGCTATTTAATCCTCCATCCTTTATAATGTGTGTGTACCAAAGATAAAAGGAGATTGTACTTTCAATGTACAATCTCTTTCGATTTATAAGGAAATAACAGATAGAGGAGATAATCTCATGGCAAGAGAGATGATTATTGTTTTGGACTTTGGCGGCCAGTATAACCAGCTGATTGCCCGTCGTGTCCGTGAATGTAATGTTTACTGCGAGGTACATCCCTATAACATGAGTCTGGATCAGATCCGTCAGATGAATCCCAAGGGAATCATTTTCACCGGCGGTCCGGATGTAGTATTTGAGGATGGAGCACCCCGCTGTTCAAAGGAGATTTTTGAACTGGGTATTCCGGTTCTGGGAATCTGCTATGGCGCTCAGCTGATGAGCTACCTGTTGGACGGCGTTGTTAAAAAAGCCGTTGTAAGCGAATATGGGCATACAGAAGTAGACGTGGATACAGCCTCTCAGCTTTTTGACGGTGTATCTCCCAAAACCGTCTGCTGGATGAGCCACGGCGTATATATTGCTGAGGTTCCTGCCGGTTTCCGCATCACTGCTCATACAGAGTCCTGTCCGGTAGCAGGTATGGAGTGTGCCGAGAAGAATTTCTATGCAGTTCAGTTCCATCCTGAGGTCGTTCACACGAAAGAAGGCACAAAGATGCTTTCCAACTTTGTATATAATGTCTGCGGCTGCTCCGGCGACTGGAAAATGGATTCCTTCGTAGATACGACAATCAAGGCTCTTCGGGAAAAAATCGGTTCCGGTAAGGTGCTCTGCGCTCTTTCCGGCGGCGTTGATTCCTCCGTTGCGGCTGTTATGCTTTCCAAGGCCATCGGAAAACAGCTGACCTGTGTTTTCGTAGACCACGGTCTGCTCCGTAAAAACGAAGGCGACGAGGTAGAAGCGGTATTCGGTCCCGAAGGTCCTTATGACTTAAACTTCATCCGCGTGAATGCACAGGAGCGTTTTTACGAGAGATTAAAGGGCGTGGAGGAGCCTGAGGCAAAGCGCAAGATCATTGGAGAGGAATTTATCCGCGTATTTGAGGAGGAAGCCAAAAAAATCGGAGCAGTGGACTATCTGGTTCAGGGAACCATTTATCCCGACGTGATTGAGTCCGGACTTGGAAAGTCCGCAGTGATCAAATCCCATCATAACGTAGGCGGCCTTCCGGAGCATGTTGATTTCAAGGAGCTGGTAGAACCTTTAAGACTGCTCTTTAAGGATGAGGTCCGCAAGGCAGGACTGGAGCTTGGCATTCCTGAAAATCTGGTATTCCGTCAGCCATTCCCCGGCCCCGGTCTGGGCGTGCGCATCATCGGAGAGGTAACGGCAGACAAGGTGCGGATCGTACAGGACGCTGACGCTATCTACCGTGAGGAGATTGCAAAGGCAGGAGCAGACAAGAATCTGGGCCAGTACTTCGCCGCCCTTACCAATATGCGCTCCGTTGGCTGCATGGGAGATGAAAGAACCTATGACTACGCTATCGCCCTCCGTGCCGTGCTCACAAGCGATTTCATGACTGCAGAGTCCGCACAGATCCCCTGGGAAGTCCTGGCAAAGGTCACCAGCAGGATTGTAAATGAGGTCAAAGGCGTGAACCGCGTGCTGTATGACTGCACGGGGAAGCCGCCGGCGACGATTGAGTTCGAGTGATGAAATAGACTTGGAAAAACCTTTATTTATGAGGGTTACAAGCTAATTTGTTTAAGTGTTGGCAACGATTTGGCAACATTTGATACTTATTCGATGAATATTTTATTTTAATAAGAGCATAGAAAAACCTTACTGATTTTCAGTTAGAACTGAAAGTCGGTAAGGTTTTTTTGTTGCCATGCATCCGGAAGAAGCTGAAAGTGGCAGGCTCTGTAGGTGCTTATTTATTTTCTTCTTTAAGTGCCTCCGTGAACCAATCACTGAATTCCTGTGAAGGAACTTTTGCTCGGCGCTGTGATGTATCAAACTCTGGATATTTATAACGCCATTCATCGTATTCCTCAGAAGTGATTTCGCCGGATTCTACTTTGGCAGCTATAGATCGCCATGCCTGGAACATTTCAAGGAGGCGTAAATATTCTTTGGAGTTTTTATCTAAACGTAAGCAGAGCTCACCGTCCAATTCACTGATTTTGATTCCATACATATCTTCCAATGCAAAGAAGGTATGCATGAGTCCTACATAAGAATCAATATCCGGTACGGTAATGGCACGAGGATTGACATCAAAAATAGAAGCCATTTCTTTGATGAGGTCATCTTTTGGAGTTCGGGCTTCATTTTCGTATTGGGCGATGCGAACATCGGAAGTCTTTCCCATAAAGCCGAGCATTTCACCCAGTTGCTTTTGGAACAACCCTTTTCGGTTGCGGAATAGTCTGATACGTTTGCCAAATGCCATGATAAGTCCTCCTACTTAAACAAATCTGATATAGCGAGTATAGCATAGGCAATTAAAAATAGCAATAATGACTTAAATAAAAAAATTTAAGTATCGACTTTAAAACCACTTGACTTAACTGAAAAAGTTTAATAGAATAAGATTAAACTTAACTTGAATAAGTTAAGTAAAACAAAAATGAAAGGGGGAATTGAATGGTAGGACAGAATTTTATGACGGTGGAAGAAGTTGCACAGGAACTTAGAGTTTCAAAGTCGAAAGCCTATGAAGTGGTTCGAAATCTGAACCGGGAACTTCAAGAAATGGGTTATCTGACTGTAGCTGGTCGGATTAACACAACATTTTTTCACAAAAAAGTATGCTACAGCGAATAGAGGAAAGGAGTGAACGTAAATGGCAGTATACAAGGATAACGCCACCGGAACATGGCGAGTAATTTATCGCTACACCGATTGGACAGGAGAACGGAAGCAGACACAGAAAAGAGGATTTTCGACGAAGCGAGAAGCGGTCGCATGGGAGCATGAAGTAATCCTCAAACAGGAAGGCAAACTTGATATGACTTTTGAAAGTTTCTATGAAATTTATAAGTCAGATAGGGAGCCGAGAATTAAAGAAAGCACTTGGGAAACCAAAACACACATTGTAGAGAAAAAGATTTTGCCTTATTTCGGAAAGCGTAAAATTGCTGAGATTGATGCGAAGGATGTGATTGCATGGCAGAACAAATTGATTGCTTACAGAGATAAGAATGGGAAAGGTTATTCTGGAGATTATCTGCAAACCATTCATGCACAGCTTACGGCAATCTTCAATCATGCAGTGAACTTTTACAATCTTCCGTATAATCCGGCGAAAAGAGCAGGCGGTATGAAAGCTCCGAAGAACAAAAATGTGGCATTCTGGACAAAGGAAGAATATCTCAAATTTGCAGAAGCAATGATGGACAAGCCTCGTTCCTACTACGCATTTGAAATGCTGTATTGGACAGGTATTCGTTCCGGCGAGTTACTTGCATTGACACCAGAAGATTTCAATTTTGAAAAGCAGACAGTCACAATCAGCAAGACTTATCGCCGTGCGCAGGGCAGAGATATTATTACAAGTCCGAAGACAGAAAAGAGTAATCGCACTATTTTGATGCCGAAGTTTTTGTGTGAGGAGATTCAGGAATATATTCAGATGCAGTATGGTGTGAAGTCAGACGCAAGGCTATTTTCGGTAACAAAATCTTATCTTAATCATGAAATGCGACGTGGTGTGAAAGAAAGCGGAGTAAAGAAGATTAAGGTGCATGGACTCAGACATTCCCATGTTTCCCTGTTAATCCATATGGGATTTACAGTTCTTGCGATTGGAGATCGAATGGGACACGAGGCAGAGAAAGTCACATTTATTTATGCTCATTTATTTCCAACAGTACAGAAGGAAATGGCTCAAAGATTAGATATGGAACGAATGACGAAGGAGGATTGAAATGGATAGAGCAGTTGACTATAAAGGACGATGGAGAAATAAGACAGTGGCGTTTCGGGTATCAGAGGAAGAAGCAAAGCTTCTGGATGACTTCGTAGCATTATCCGGTTTGACAAAGCAGGAATATATCATGCGGAAGTTACTGAACCGAGAAGTAGTGGTACAGGGAAATCCGAGAGTATACAAGGCTCTGAAAAATCAGATGGAAAGGATTTATGAAGAACTGAAACGCTTGGAAGAGTGCAGTGAAGAAAACGATGAAATGTTCTATACCTTACAGGTAATTGCAATTACATTAAATGGAATGAAGGGAGATACTGAATGATAAATGAACAGAAAAAAATGACTGTTTCGGACTCATCTGTTGGCGCAGATGCGAAACAGCCACTATGTAAGAACAATGAAATTATATCAAATCAAAAACAGGTTGGCAATTTGCAAGCCACAAATAACATAGAAAAAACTTCTGCTTCGGTAAATACCGGAGTGGAAGGATTGGATGCGAAGTCGTTGGTAGAAATTTTAGATACGACATTTCCACCACAGATACCACTGATTGAAGATTTTCTGTACCCAGGAACATATCTATTCGCAGGCGCACCGAAGCTGGGAAAATCTTTTTTTATGGCGCAGATTGGATTTCATATCAGCACTGGAACACCGATATGGAATCATGCAGTGCAAAAAGGAACGGTTCTGTATCTTGCGTTGGAAGATAATTTCGCCAGAATTCAGAAGCGATTATCGAAAATGTTTGATATGGCAGATACGGATAAATTCTTCTTTGCGATTGAATCTAAGTCTTTGAATGAAGGATTGGATTTGCAAATGGAAAATTTCATCAAAGATCATCCAGACATGAAGCTGATTATCATTGATACACTGCAGAAAATCCGAGAAGTGGGTGGCGATAAATACAGTTATGCAAGTGATTATGAAATCATCACAAAGCTAAAATCATTTGCAGACAAGTATAACATTGGAATTCTGGTGGTTCATCATACAAGGAAAATGGAATCTTCTGATACCTTTGATATGATTTCAGGTACTCAAGGATTGTTAGGTGCGGCGGATGGAGCATTTGTTCTACAAAAAGAAAAGAGAACAGAGAATAAAGCGGTTCTTGACATCTCGGGGCGTGATCAGCAAGATCAGAAACTGCATCTGAAATTTGATGTAGAGCGATGTGTATGGGATTTAGAAAAGGCAGAAACGGAACTGTGGAAAGCTCCACCAGACCCGTTATTGGAGGCTGTTTCCAGGGTACTTACCCTGGAAAATCCAAAGTGGGAAGGGACAGCTACAGAATTGGTAGCCTTGCTTGATGGAGTAGAAATTGCAGCGAATGTAATCACCAGAAAGTTGAATGTAAAGGCAGATGAACTTTATAACAAGTATCATATCAGATTTACCAGTGATCATCCTCATGGACAGAGAAGAATCATTCTGCAACTGGTAGAGGAAGAATAGAGGTAACGGTTCGTAACAGTTGTAACGGTATTTTAGGTACAGGAGCATATAGTAAAAATACCGTTACAACCGTCGCATCCGTTACGGAAGGGATTGGATAAATGAAGAATGTACAGATTACACAGGATTTGTTTTTAGCATTGATTAAATATCATTTGCTGGAGGCAACTGAGGAAGAAGAGAAAATAAAGAAGGAATTGGCGGAGAAGCTGGACGCAATGGCGAAGAGGCAAATTTACAGTCAGTATAAAACCGCACCGACCGAAGAAGAACGGGAGAAAGCCAGACAAGAATATCTGAATAAGGTTATGATTTTACCGAGTTTTCGATGGTAAGTTTTCCTTGAATGATAAAGACAGGAGCGTGGCACGCACCTGTTATTACAGACAAGGAGAAATGCGGTATTGGTACTGCAGGGATTTGCAGGAGGCTGGCACGGCCGATAACCGACGAAGTCGGAAATACTCCGGTACGTTAAGTGCCGGGGATAACCCCGTAGGGCGCAACAGCAGCTTTTGATGGACGGAACGGCTGTCGAAAGTGCTTTTGCGTTACTTTTGACAAAAGTAACAAAAGAGGGGCTTTACTCCGATACTTCTCGAACTGCTAATGTTCGAGAAGGGTCCTAAATATGCCGTATCCGGCACTTTTATTTGAACATACGAAGGAGGAGATGCTTATAAAAAGAACGATCAGCGGAATGACTGGAAAAGGTTCTATCAATCATAATTGTAGAAAATTTCATGCGGAGAATACAGACCCAGAACGAAGTCACTTGAACGTGGAATACTATAATGAAAATATAAAAGAAGTTTATCACGAATTATTTGATGAAGCGGTAGAAAGATACAATGCAAAGCAGACGAGGAAAGACAGATGTATTGATAATTATTACGAAAAAATACGTTCCGGCAAACAGGAAAAGTTGTTTCACGAGATTATCATGCAAGTCGGCAATAAAGATGATTGTGCTTCCGATTCGGAAAATGGAGCATTGGCTGCAAAGATTCTGGATGAATATATGAAAGATTTTCAGCAGAGAAATCCGACACTCAGAGTATTTTCGGCACACTTGCATATGGATGAAGCAACACCACATCTTCATATTGATTTTGTCCCCTATATCACGAGGAGTAAGCGAGGTGTAGACACCAGAGTTTCTTTGAAGCAAGCACTTGGAGCATTAGGGTTTAAGGGTGGAAGTCGAGGCGATACCGAATTAAATCAATGGATGAATGCGGAAAAAGAACAACTTGCAAATGTTATGGAACGGCACGGTATCGAATGGGAGAAGAAAGGAACTCATGAAGAGCATTTATCGGTTTTGGAATTTAAGAAAAAGGAACGTGCGAAGGAAGTTGCAGAACTGGATAAATTACTGGAAGAAAAACGTGAAGATGTGCAGGTCCTGGAAACAATCAGGCAAGATAATTTAGAGCAGTTGGATGAACTTGCGTTGGAAATTAAAGATGCTGAATCGAAAGCAGAAGAAGCAATTACAGAAGCAGAAAAAGCAACGAGAAAGGCTCAGAGAGCAGAGAAGAAACTTAAAGAGATTGCACCATTAGTTGACAGAGTACAAGCGTATGCTGGTGAGTATGACAGATCGACAGATGAATTATTACCAGAGGCGGGGAAGCTTGAAACAGGAAAGAGTTATCGGGAAAAGAAAGCAATTCCATTCTTTGAAAAACTGATGAAAAAGCTGTTATCTTTATATGTTGCGTATGGTCAGATAAAAGATAAATATGAGAAGTTGGTAAGGGATTACAATAATGTTTGGAGTCGAAAGGAACGATTACAGGAATGGAATAAAATATTGGAACAGAAAGTAGACGAATTGGAAGAAGTGGTGCAGGATTATGGTCGGGTTCGGAATACTTTGGGAGTAGATGCAGTTGATAAGCTGTTGAAGAACGTTAAAGAAAAAGAACGGATGAACGCAGGAGCAGAGAAAGAAAAGCGGAAACTACAAAGAAAGAATAGTCGTGATGTCCGTTGAAGATATCTTGACAACTAATTTGGTCAGTGGTAGAATGACGAAAAATAAATGAGTAATTTAATTCAGAAGAGGTATCTAAAAATGTTTAATAATCAGTTCCAGAAACTGAATAGGGACGACGATAGGTAGCGTTTGTATCTGTGACTAATCATAGGTGCAAGCGCTAAATGTGTTGTGCCTATGTGGAATATAACGTTGATTAGACCACATTGGTAAAGATAAATACTTTGCTCGTGTGGTTTTTTTGTACCCTTTTTATCAATTTCCATGCGAGTACATTTTTGAAAGAAGGTGATCGTATGGGACATAAAGACGATGTTCTTATGGATAGCGTCTGTTTTATGAAAATAAAATAGCAAGATAGAAGGGATAAAACAATGGAAAATATAAAAGGAAATATTAGTGTAATTGAATTAGAAACTTGGGAATTAGCAGAGCACATCGGAGAAAGAATACAAATTCATGGAAGCATCTATAAGATTAGAAAAATGAAAGGTTTTTCTTTTGTGTTACTAAGAACAAAAAGAGATGTGGTTCAGTGTATTGCTTCAAAAGATATTGAAATACCGGCAGAGGAAAGCTGCGTAACAATTACAGCAAATGTGGTAGAAGAAAGCAGAAGTAAAACAGGGTATGAATTGCATATTGAAAGTATAAAGGTTTTAAGTAATCCTCATGAATTATCACCAATTGTAATCAATCAGAAAATTGTAGATACTTCTATGGAAAATCTGCTTGACTACCGACCAATCACATTAAGGAATGAAAAAGAAAGAGCGATTTTTAAGCTGCAAGAAGGAATTTGCAGAGGGTTTCGAGAATTTCTTTATAATGAACATTTTACAGAAATTCATACGCCTAAGATCGTACAGTCGGGAGCTGAAGGCGGAGCCAATATTTTTTCTTTAAACTACTTTGGTCAGGAAGCATATTTGGCTCAAAGCCCTCAGTTTTACAAGCAGATGATGGTGGGTGTGTTTGAACGTGTCTTTGAAATCGCACCAGTGTTCCGGGCTGAAAAACACGATACATCCAGACATTTGAATGAATATACTAGCGTGGATTTTGAAATGGGTTATATAAATAGTTTCCAAGAAATTATGGAAATGGAAACGGCAATGTTGAAATACACATTGGATTATTTAGCAGAGCATTATAAAAAGGAAATCTCATTGCTTAGTCTTACTTTGCCTATGGTTGAAACAATTCCTGCAATCCGTTTTCGTGAAGCGAAGATGAAAATAGCTGAGGCTTATAATCGCCCTGTAAATGATTGGGAAGATTTTGAACCAGAAGAAGAAAAACTCTTGTCAGAGCTTATTTTAAAAGAAACAGGAAGTGAATTTGTTTTTGTAACACATTATCCGAGTGTAAAGAGACCTTTTTATGCTATGGACAGCAAAGAAAATCCGAATGAAACAGAAAGTTTTGATTTGTTGTTTAGAGGTCTTGAAATTACAACCGGTGGTCAGAGAATTCATAACTATGAAGAACAGATTTCAAAAATGCAGCAAAAGAACATGAATGTGCAGTTATTTGAAAGTTATCTTATGATGCACAAACACGGTATGCCACCACATGGAGGGCTCGGGCTTGGCTTGGAACGTTTTACCAGTAAGTTATTAGGATATGAGAATGTAAGATTCACAACATTGTTCCCGAGAGATATTAACAGGCTAATTCCTTAGAATATTTTGATGCGGAGTGGGAGACTGCTCCGCCTTTTGATATTTATGATGCATGCGAGAAAATACAGTGATATAATTTATATGACATCTGAAACGGATGTATGAGCGTGTCTTATATTTAAAGGAGGAAACCTAGAATGGTGGAAGTGAATTTTTACGAACAGGTATCAGATGAGTTGTTGAAGTTTGCCGTAATTATTTCTAAGACGGATGGCAAATGGGTATTCTGTAAACATAAAGAGAGAGATACATACGAGGTTCCAGGTGGACACAGGGAAATCGGTGAAAATGTTTTGGAAACAGCAAAGAGAGAGTTAAAAGAGGAAACAGGAGCAATTGATTTTACGATAGAACCAATTTGTGTATATTCAGTTAAAGGAAAAACAAGAATAAATGAGATGATTGACGAGGAAACATTTGGAATGTTGTTTGTTGCGGATATAATTTCTTTTGAAGGGGAATTGCATAGTGAAATTGAAGAAATCATTATTACTGAAGAACTGGTGGATAAATGGACATATCCACTTATACAGCCAAAGTTGCTTGAAGAAGCAAAGAGAAGAGGATATGTTTAATTATTGATTTTTAAGTATTTTAGTTGAGAAATTTAAGAATTGGCGAGGTTAGTAGAATGGTCAGACCGGAAAATGGGAAAAGGATTTCCAAGATAGATACATATTTAAATTGTGCTGTAGTTTTTGCTTATAGAAGCACATGCCTGAAAAGAAAATATGGCGCTGTTATAGTAAAGGACGATGTCGTGATTTCGACAGGATATAATGGTGCACCAAGGGGCTTTGATAATTGTTGTGACCTGGGAAAATGTCCTCGAATTGAGCAGGATATGCATCAAGGAGACGGATACGGAATATGTCGTGCGGTTCACGCAGAAGCAAATGCGTTATTAAATTGCTCAAGACAACAGACAATAGGTGCAGATTTATACTTAACGGGAGTGAATCCGAGCGATAATACAATTCATAAAGCTAAACCCTGTCCTTTGTGCGCCAGAACGATTATTCAGGCAGGTATAAATAATGTATATTTGCGTGTGGGTGAAGGTGCAGATAACTATGAAGTAATGTCTGCAAAAGACTTGGAATGGGTACAAAAGGCCGATTGATTAGGTGGGTCTAGTGCTATATGAGTACTGAGAATGTGGAAGAAACGAAAATCTTTGACATGTTATAGGATTAGTGGTAATATAATTATAGAAAAGGTGCTACCGATAGACGGTTAGCCCACATAATGATTAGTTAAGAAAATAACCGTTCAGTTTGCGACGCTGGGGCGGTTATTTTTTTGCGTGATTGCATCCTATTGAGTAACCGAGTCCAAAGGCTGTCAAGCATAAGCTGATAACAGCAATCAGACCTTCGAGAGTCAACATTGGCATTCCCTCCTTTAGCAAGATTTCCGTCAGATAGTCTGGGGATTTCTATGTAAACAGAGGGTCACAGTCCCTCTGGAGAAGGACTAACCGCCTACCGTAAATGGTAGCACCTAAAATGATTATATCAGAATAATCTGCAAGGTACAATATTGTATGATAATAAGTATCGCTTCACGAAGTAAACAACAAATGATATAATATAGTTGGTATTTTATGATGTAAAGAATAATTTAAAACTGGAATAGAGCGATTTCGATAAAAGAGGAATGAAGAAGATGGTAGGAAAAGTAATAGAATGGTTTAGAAAGTATTTTTCAAAGGTGAAATTTTATGATAAAGTTCTTTGGAAAAATTATTTATCTGTTGTTGGTGTGCTAAGCTCCATTGTGACATTGATATCTTTTTTTACAACTGCTCAGGCTTTGAAAATCAATATTTGGTGTGCAGTGATTTTGTTTGTGATAATATTAATAGCTATTTTTGTCAGAATGTGGTGGGGAGCTAACCAGCAGAATTGTGCTAAGTTAAAAATTAACAATACTAAGATAATAGTTCAAGAAGGGGATATTTTTGAATTATTAGAAAAAGAGCCTGCAAACAGAGAGGGTGAAATTAGTATTATCGGAGTGAATGATTATTATGATGTAATTGTTGATAATCGAATTATAGCTAAAGCGTCCTTGCATGGTAAATATATAAAGAAAATTGTTCAAGCCGGAAAATTGGAATTATTGAATGAAGTTATTGCTACGGATGAAATATTAAATAAACCTGGCAATGGTGTGGAAAACCATGGAAGATCAAAAGGAAAAAAGATTCGTTATTCGATTGGCAGTGTAGTTGAATTTGAATCCTATGTACTTGCTGCATTTACAAAATTTGATGAAAATAATAAAGCGTTTTTGTCTGCTGAGGATTATACGGGTTTTTGGATGCGTTTCTGGGAAAATATTGATGAGATATATGCAGGACGTACTATAAATATTCCATTGATGGGTGCAGGTATTACGAGGTTTAGAAATGGAAAACCTTCAAAGCAAGAATTGTTAGAGACTATGTTGTGGACATTGAAAATAAGTGGTTTTCATAATACATATGGGCACAAGCAAATTAAAATAGTGATTTATAAATCAGATGTGGAAGATATAGATTTTTATCACGTTCAGCATAACCCAAGTTTTAGATAAGGAGGAAAAAGGATGGCATACAGGACAAAAACATATATTGCAGCAGATTGGGACCATGATAAAGATGCAGTAGACCAACTCTATAGATGGAAGAATGGGCAGAAGTGGAGTCTTGACTTTCATGATGCACACGAATTAACGCAGTCGAGAGATAGTAGTTTGCCTTGTTCTATTAAAACATCATTAAAAACGAGGATGGATGCGTCAAAGACATTTGTTCTGATAGTAGGGGATCATACAGATTTAGTTACAAAAGGAAGTTGTCATTTGTGTAAGAGCTATAACAATTATTATGGTTATTGTGTGAAGGGGTATACCGTTGATAAACGAAGCTTTGTTAAATTTGAATGCGATAAAGCGGTTGAAGCAGGTATTAAAATTGTTGTGCTTTACAATGACGTACGTGTGGATAAGTCAAAATGTCCGTCTACAGTTAAATATAGAGGAACGCATGTGGCGATGATTTATAAGGGAGCAGACGGAAAATATTATTGGGATTATAATGCAGTGAAAAAAGCATTAGAAGCATAGCAGATTATAACAAAAAATTTTGTGAATTTAGTTTTGGAAAATTACAAGGAAAAGAGAAAAATATGTACAGTGGTTTCAATTTGAAAATAAAAGTGGAAGATTTTATCTTAGAAAGTCCTGAAGAAATAAAAAAATGGGGGAAAATGGGACAAGAATATAATTCAGAAGTTAAAGGAAATGCAGAAAAGATATTAAAAAAGTATGTAAATGGAGAAGTAATTGATGGATCTGCTTTAGCTGGGGAATGGTTTCAAGTTCTAAAGAGTGATATTTTTATTTCACATTCTCATAATGATCAGAAGCTGGCATTAGTTTTGGCGGGGTGGCTAAAAGATAAATTTAATTTGAAGGTTTTTGTAGATGAAGTGATATGGGGAAGTGCAGATGGATTGTTAAAGGCCATTGACAATCAATATTGTAGAAAGAAAGATGGTACATATGATTACAATAAAAGAAATTTAACAACAAGCCATGTGCACGCAATGTTAACAACTGCAATTTTAAATTCAATGGATAATGCGGAGATAGTGTTATTTTTGAATACTGATAATTCTGTTCCTAAAATTGAGAATATGATTCAAGAAAATGGGAATTATACATTGTCACCATGGATTTATGAGGAAATAATAGCAACAAACGTTCTTAGAAGGCGAGATTGGCGAACACACAGGACAACACCAATCTATGAATTTGCTGAAAAATTACCTCAAATTGCATATAAACTACCATTAGAGAATCTAAAAGAGATAAGTATAAATGAATTACGTTTGTGGGAAGAAAAATATAATAAATCGAAAATTGCAAGAGAAGGAAAATATGGAGGTATATTTGAAAAGAATCCAGATCATCCATTAAATTATTTGTATAGTACAGTCTTGGGATTTAAAGACTAAACAAATATGAAGAGGTGTTTGTGTGAAAGTATCAATTGTAAAAAGAAATTTAGTAACTATAGGAAAAACATGGTTTATATTTATGGGGAGTATTTTTAGTTTGCTTTCTGTAATTTTGTCATTTGTGTCGTGGGAAGATGTAGGAATCAACAAAACATGTAATAAGATAATTATTTTTGTTATAATAGTTGCAAGTACATTGGTAGTTGCAACTATATGGATATGCGTGTTCAGACGAGAAAATATGATTTGGGAAAATGCAAGCGGAAAAGTAACAGTGCGTTACGATGATATTATGAAAATTGCATTTCCAAAGAAGTATAAGAAGAATAAAATAGTTGTTATTCCAGTTAATACATGTTTTGATACACAAGTGGACGAAGATATTGCAAGATGTGATAAACCACTTGTATCTCCTAAGACGATACATGGGAGATGGATAAAAAACATGATTGCAAGTGGCGTAAGTAAGGAAATCATAGATTCTCGTATCGATGAATATATGAATTTGAAAGGAATTAACCCTATAAGGGAATTATCTAGAGAAGAAAAAAAACGAGGAAAAACAAAATGTTATGCCAATGGTACAATTGTTGCTATGGAAGGACAAAATGGAATTACATATTTTTTGTTGGCATTATCTGAGTTCGATGAAAATAATAGGGCGCAAAGTTCGAAAGAATCTATTGTGGATTGTTTGAAAAAACTATTGAGTTTTTATGATGGAAACGGACAAGGCTTTGAAATATATATTACATTAATGGGAACAGGATTATCAAGATCTGGAATGTCACATGAGGAAGCACTGCAAACAATAAAATCAGTGTTTCAACTTTATAGTGATAGTATACATGGAGAATTCAATATTGTCATATATCACAAAGATAAGGAAAAAGTTTCAATATTTGATTAATAAAGATGAAAAGCTGTTATCTTAATATTTTAAAAGGTTGAGCTTGGAAAGTGAATAAAATGAATTGGCAAATATAACTGAGGTTAGGATGCAGTGAAGAAAGCATTAGAAACATAATGATAAAATAATTTATTTATTCCGTCTTGGGAGATTGTTATAGGAGGTTAGATAATATGGGACACAAATGTTTTGTTAGTTTCAAAAAAGAAGATGATGCTTATAAGGATGAACTTGTAAAACTGTTCGATGAGGAAGATATTATTGACAAAACATTAGACAGGGTCATTGAGAGTGAAGATGGTGATTATATCATGCAGGTTATACGTGATGATTATCTTAAAGATTCAACAGTGACCATTTGTTTAATAGGCACCCATTCGTCTGAGAATGAAGGGTATGATTGGTTAGGTAGACACCACAATTACTTTATCATACGTGAGTTACAAGCTTCTTTATACAATGGAAAGAATAATACTCGTAATGGTGTTCTTGGTGTGGTAACGCCTGAAATGTATGATTCGATATTTCAAGGTACATATACATGTTCTACATGCGGTGGGACTCATAATTGTGTAAAGGTAAATGATAACACTGTTATTAAAGAATTCAGCGTTAATTATTATATAGAGCCTCACGATGGTTGCGCATGGAGCGAAGATGAGCGGTATTGCATTTTAGTTAAATGGGATGATTTTGTTGAAAATCCAGAGAAATATGTTGATGCAGCTTTTGATAAAAGAACTGCGCCGATAGCAGAAAAAGTAAAGGTAAGAGTGACCAGATAATAATTCGTTGAAAAAAGAATTAAAGAAGAAACACAGTAAGTCAGTTGAAAGTGTTTTGGTATAGGGAATTAGCTATATTAATGATTGAATATTGCATGATTCAAAATACCTATGTATAATTAGTTCGATGGCAACATTTTGGCAACAGAAAATCAGTAAGCCAAAATAATCTATGCAAATAAAATAAAAATCGGTCTTTTATGTACGAAAACTAAATTAAAATAGTTAAGTGCATGAATAACGAAATTGAGTTTGAATAAAATATATGAGCCAAGAAATGCCTATTTTACGGGCTTTCTTGGCTCTTTCTATGTCCGTTGACAATCAAATGACAATATTTTTTTAATATTATTGTAAATAATTTCTTCTTATTTAGCTGGGAATTGGCTCTTCCAGTCTAAATATTCTTTTTCTGTAATCTCTTCATTTCTGAATTTCTGGTACATATCAGCCCATGTTCCAATATGATCCAGCATATTTAAAGAATCATGTCCTTTGTCTTTAAACATGAGTTGTGGTACGCCGGATTCATCCCGGTAGGCGTGCAGACCATATTGATCCTCTAAAGCAAATAATGCGTGCATGACACTAACATAAGTATCAAAGTTTGGATCAGACATGGCGTATGGACTGATCTTTAATGAGTTTGCTATTTTTTCCAATTGTTCTGATGATGGAAAACGATTCCCAAGTTCATAATTTCTAATTGCCGATTCGCTCAATCCGGACATGATTGCCAATTCTTTCTGTGTATATCCTTGATCGATCCGGAATTTTCTTATTTTCTCACCTACTGTCATAAGAAAACACTCCTTTGCTGATTGTTACTTAAAAGTATAACATAAACAGTTCAAAAATGAAATATAAAAATAAACCGTTCGATAATGAACTGAAAAAGAAAGGAGGGATATAGATGGCTAGTAAATTATTTATATCAGCAAAAGAAGTAGCGAAAGAATTAGAAGTATCTGATTCCTATGCGTATCGTTTGATCCGTCGGTTAAATACTGAATTGGAGCAAAAAGGTTTTGTTGTTGTCAAAGGAAAAATCAGCCGTAAATATTTTGAAGAACGAGTTTACGGTATGAACGAAATGAAATAGCAGGAGGTGATGTTTTGACAGTAATCAAAAACCAAAAATCAAATACTTACGAGGTAAGAACCTATTATAAGGACTGGACCGGCGTAAGAAAGCAGAAGACGAAAAGGGGATTTAAACGCAAATGTGATGCCCAGGAATGGGAAAGAGCGTTTAAATTAAAGGAGAATTTGAGTCTGGATATGTATTTTGAAGATTTTGTAGATCTTTATCTGAATGATATCAAATCCAGAATCAAATATAATACCTGGCTGACGAAAAAGCATATTGTAGAAAAAAAAATTCTCCCATATTTTTCGAAAAAGAAGTTGCAGGAAATAAAACCTTCCGATATTCGACAGTGGCAGAACACCATGATGAACTATCGAAATAAACAAGGAGAAGGCTATTCACAGGTCTATCTAAAGACCATCCATAATCAGCTGAGTGCAATTTTGAATCATGCAGTTAATTTCTATGATTTGAAAAGCAATGCTGCACGCAAGGCTGGATCTATGGGAAAAGAAAGAACAAAAGAGATGCTTTTCTGGACAAAAGAAGAGTATATGAAGTTCATTGAAGCGGTGGCGGATAAGCCAATCTCCTTTTATGCATTTGAAATTCTATATTGGTGTGGAGTGCGTATGGGAGAGTTGTTAGCACTGACACCGGCAGATTTCGATTTTCAGGCTTGTACTATCCGGATCAATAAATCTTATCAAAGATTAGAAGGGAAGGATATTATTACAGATCCAAAGACTGTGAAGAGTAATCGTATGATCACCATGCCGGAATTTTTAAGCGAAGAATTAGAAACGTATATAGGAATGCTGTATGGTTTGAATGAAAATGACAGGATATTTCAAATTTCAAAAAGCTATCTTCATCATGAAATGGATCGTGGTGTGAAGTTGTCAGGAGTGAAGCGAATACGAATCCATGATTTACGGCATTCTCACGTGTCATTGTTGATCAATATGGGATATTCAGCGGTGGCAATTGGAGAAAGGGTAGGGCATGAAAGTGTGGAAATCACATATCGATATGCACATTTGTTCCCGACGATCCAAACAGAGATGGCGGAAAATCTAAATCAGGAAAGAGAGGAATATTTGGATGAGTGAAAAAAATAGGGATAACAAGAATCGGTGGCGTAATGTGACCATAGCGTTTCGAATGTCTCCGGAAGAAAATGAAGAGCTAGATTTAAGAGTAAAACTTTGTGGATACCAGACGAGACAAGAATATATCATTGAAAGCGTTTTACATCAAAAAGTCACAGCAGTAGGAAATCCGTTGATGTTAGTACAGTTTAGAAAACAGCTTCGAGGGATTGAAGAGGAACTAAAAAGGTTAACTACATTAGAGGATGCCGATGAAGAGTTGTTTACACCTATTCGAACAATGTTGGAGATATTAAATGCATTTGCAGAAGAAAGAAACTATGAAAAAAGGAAAAAAGAAAAAGCCCAGAAATAATCTGAGCAAGTTCCCTGATCATCAGAATAACTGATATATCACCTTAACAACTTGAGTATATCACAAAATTGTTGTTGCAACAATTGTTAAATTCTGTTTGCCAGGGACTTGCCCGGTTGGGCAGGAGGTGGAAATGGAAGATAATTATAGAGAAGTAAAAAAGGCAGAACCATGCCTGAAATTGATCCACATGGATCAGGTTGAAGTGGAAGAAATCGAATGGCTCTTTTATCCCTTCATACCATATGGGAAGGTCACCATTATTCAGGGAGATCCTGGAGAGGGGAAGACTACTGTGGTGTTGCAGATCATAGTAAAATTAACAAAAGGAGAAGCAATATTAAGTGAGACAAGCGAAGGAAAATCTGAAGAGACAGGTGTAGAGCCAATCAATGTGATTTATCAAACAGCTGAAGATGGACTGGGCGATACGATCAAACCAAGATTGTTAGCGGCAGGGGCAGATTGTTCCAGAGTCTTGGTAATTGATGATCAGGATCAGCCATTAACAATGGTAGATGCAAGGCTGGAAGAAGCGATTATACAGACGAAAGCAAGACTTGTAGTATTAGATCCAATTCAAGGCTTTCTAGGGGCTGGTGTTGATATGCATAGGGCAAATGAGATTCGTCCATTGATGAAAAGAATTTCTGTATTAGCAGAAAAATATCAATGTGCCATTATTCTGATCGGTCATATGAATAAGAATAGTAATGGAAAATCATCCTATCGTGGATTGGGGTCTATTGACTTTCAAGCGGCAGCAAGAAGCGTATTGATTGTTGGAAGAGTGAAAGATGAACCGGAAATCCGAGTGATCTGTCATGTAAAGAGTTCTCTTGCTCCGGAAGGAGATGCTATCGCCTTTCGATTAGACAAAGAAAAAGGATTTCATTGGATTGGAAAATATGACATCAGTGCAGAGGACTTATTGTCTGGTGATGGACGAGGGCAAAAGATCCGAAGTGCGAAAGAATTTTTAAAAGAGATCTTAGAGAATGGCTCAATGGAACAGGCAAAAATAGCGGAAGAAGCAGAAGAACGAGGAATTAAAAAGAAAACACTTTGGAATGCGAAGAAGGAGTTGCAGATTGACTCTGTGAAAATAGGAAATTCCCCATTCCGGCATTTTTCAGTCAGTTCTGGAATATCCAACATTCCTGTATGGTCATTGATGGCAAGGTCAAGGCGTTTCATCACACCGCCGTCCACAAGAGCGTCCATAAGGAAGTCATACCAGCTCCGTTCCTGTGCCAGCAGATAGCTTTCAAACTGGCGACAGCCTTTTCCTTTCAGTTCCAGCAGGACACCTTTTTCTTCATCGGGAGAAGTGTATACGAAAATATCTCCGATGTAATAGTGTTCCGTGTAGCTGTAATGCCCGAAGTCCTCATGTATCATGTACTGGATATTGAGCTGTAAAATGTCCTTAATGATATGTCCAATATCCAGTGTCGGAAACCGTATCCTCACATAATCAAACAGCATGGTAAGCGGTGCTTCTGGATTGAATTTTTCCAGAG
>OKRX01000004.1_pt1 | contig 137062 bp, 163 predicted proteins | sample 1601241 | NCBI WGS metagenome assembly OKRX01 (sample SAMEA3541500, study PRJEB24748) | human gut metagenome | biome: human gut; feature: human-associated habitat; material: faeces | place: China | collected 2012
AATACAATATATATTTAATAGTATTAAAATAATTTAAATTTACGTCTAATATATTCGGCTATAAGTATGGAATCACACATTCCGTCCTGTATTTTGGTAGGTTGTACTCCTTTCCCTGACCATGGCTTTACGAAAGATACCAAAGGGAAAAGGCGTATGGCGCATCGGATGGAGGTGGCCTTCGTGTCTAGCTTAGCCGCAGCATACACCCGATCGGCAGTCGTATGGATCTCCTTCTGCCATGTCTTTGGCTGTACTTCCTCGAACATGAACCTGACATCCGGGTGAGATCCGTATCGCTCCATCATCTCCACCATCATCGCGAATAGAGCGTTCGGTTCCCGGCGTCTCCCACCAAAGGTGAAATTGCTGGCCGACGAGCTGTTGTGGATGCTGTGGACGTCCTCGACGGCGATCGCCAACGTCCCCCCACCTCCTTCTTGGATCTTGTCAGCGGCATTGAGGAGGAAGCTTGATATAGCCCTAAGATCTATATCCCCCTTAGCCGATATCCTTGGAGTCATAATTACCTTAATATCTCCGTTCTCCGGGATCATAGCTAATCCTCCGGTATCTATACCCGGATCTATTCCTATCGCTATATTCATATTTTTAAAGTATATAATGAATGGAAATCCTCCGGTCTGAATACTTGTATTGAGTCATCTGGATACATACCTATGTAATAACCATAAAAAGCCCGTAGAATGCCATTTTCTAGGCTTATATCCAAAGCCTTTACCTTGTGACCATCAACCATCACATCAAGCTCCTTGGTTCTTTTGGATATCTTGTCGAACCATTCAGGTATAGGATCAATACCGTACCTGAATGCGTTTACCGTTGATTTTATCGATATATATGTTCCCATAATCAGATAAGATTACAATCGTCACGTTTAACAACCTTAAAATCACCATTGCGAAGGAATATCGCCACATCAGATCTCGTATACGTAAGAGGTGTATACGATACCAAATGATAAGAGACCTGCCCGACGGCGGGGCGAACCGGTCTCAATACGGCTATGGCTATATCTCCGCCAAGTTCCGTGCCACCGGTGACACCCTGTAGGCACATGTATATGAATCCCTCATACTCATATCTCTTCCCGATAAACTCACTCATGGGAATACCTACGAACAGATAGTTCTTCACATCCCCTTTCTTAACCTCGACAGCGTTCTCTACACTGGATGGTATTACGTCTACAAATTTTACTCCGATTGCCATATAATTAAATATTTAATTTAGTCCTTAACTCTTGACACAATTCTTGATTGTCTCTCATGATACTTAACGTATTATCCACTCCATTTCCTACCCGGACCTCGCCATACCAGTACCATGATCCTTTACGGGTAAAGATACCGGTTTCCTCGCATACCTTCAAAAGCTCAAGTTCCTTATCAAACCCTATTCCATAATACAAGGCAGTCTCGGCTACATGGAAAGGAACAGCGGTCTTGTTCTTCAATACCTTTATCCTAACCTCATGACCTATAGATGATCCATCTTCTCCAACTATAACTTTCTTCCTTGACATCTCCATACGGATAGAGGCATAGAATTTAAGGGCGTTACCACCGGTGGTTACCTTAGGATCTCCATATATAACACCTATCTTCTCCCGATACTGGTTGATGAATACCAGAACACAGTCGCTTTTGTTTACGATCCCGGTAAGGACCCTCATAGCTTTTGACATCAATCGGGCTTGCAATCCCATGTTGCTGTCTTCCATATCACCCTCTATTTCCTTCTTCGGGACTAGGTTGGCAACAGAATCCACTACAATAAAACCTACTTTACCAGATTCCACAAGCCTTGCTGTGATGTCTATAGCCAACTCTCCGTAGCTTGGCTGGGAAATAAGGAACCGGTTAACGTCTAATCCCATCTTCTTGGCGTATTCGATATCAAAAGCGTTCTCCACGTCTATTATAGCTACCAGCTTATCGGGATGTTTTTTCTGGAACTCGATCATACTTAACGTACACATCATGGTCTTGCCACAAGATTCCATGCCGACCAGCTCATGGATCCGGCCTACCGCCCATCCGCCTCCGAGGGCCTTGTCCACCACCAGCGAACCAGTGCTTTCCCTTGGTATGGATATTATAGGCTTATCATCGCCGAAGTTCATTATCGATCCTTCTCCAAGCTCTTTATTTAAAGATGATACTAATTCATCTACGTCCGAAAAAAGTTCTTTCTTAGCCATTACAATCCAAATTCTTCAAAGTTAAACAAATCCTGTTGCTTCTTTATCATACCCTTACCGATATCAGATATCTTCTCCGGCAGGAACACGCCATAGTTATCATCTACCTTCTCCATGAAGTTTGACACATTCTCACTTAACAATATCGCGTTATCATTAGGTACTGATTTCAGGTAAAGACCATCAATTGATCTACACCTTGAAAGAGCGGTATATATCTGCCCGATCTCAAAAGCCCTGCTCATATCAACGAATATATTGTCTAATGTCATCCCCTGAACTTTATGAGAAGTGATAGCGTATCCTAATCTTAACGGATATTGAATGATATAACCACAAGACGTTCCTTCTAAAGACCCATCTACTTGCCTGTATTTTATTTTATTCCATTTTTCTTTAGTTATATAAACCTCACTTCCATCGGTAAGCTGTACTGATATAGCGTCATCACACGGATCTATATCTGTTACTACACCCATAGAACCATTCACATACCCATTACCGTTCCTCGTTATTATAACCTTAGCTCCTACTTTTATTATAAGTTCATCCTCACATGGAGCCGCAGGTTTTTCACCGAATATCTCAGCCTCGAATTTAAATACCTTATTATCTATCTTATCAAGATTAGATTTATTTATCTCATAAGCCTCTTTATTAGTTGAGCATATAACTATAGTGTCATTCATATTGTCAGGATACATAACCCTTGATTTTAGGATAGATCTAGATTCCTCGGTAATAACCCCGCATCTTATATCCTCCAACACAGACAAAAGTTGTGGGTCTTTTTGACGGAATACCTTATCGAAGGTAATTACCGAGAACCCTGAGGCTCTTAATGCCTTTGACGAGAAAAAGAATCGGCTTTCATAATATTTATCAATAAAATCATCAACAGTCACGACAGGAGGTAATTGCGACAGATCGCCGAACATAATCAGTCTAACTCCACCAAAAGGTCCCCTGCTTCGTTTACATTGTCTAAGTATATCGGCTACCTCATCAAGCAAATCGGGTCTTACCATACTAATCTCATCGATAACGATAGTATCAAGATTCTTGACCTTGCTTTTCATGAACGGACTTACATCAACCTTATTTGATAACATATTCCTCTCTACGGATGGGATGTAAGGATCGTTTTTTATAGCGAAGAAAGAGTGAATGGTTTGTCCTCCGGAGTTTAAGGCCGCAACTCCAGTAGGAGCTACTATAACACATTTACCCAAGAACTTTACTATACGTCTCATGAACGTACTTTTACCACTACCAGCTCTTCCGGTAATAAACAGATTCTCCCTAGTGGTGAAAATCTTTTTCAAGGCACGACCTTGCTCCACGTTTTGATCCACCATCATAATATGACGAAGGAGGTCGTTTTCATTTCTAAAATCTTCTTGTACCATATCTTTTTAAGTTTATGTCGCAAAGATACGAATAGTTATAATTAACTAATAAAAATAAATGTGAATAATATGTAAATATTAAATTTTATATCTGATACTCAGATTAACCAGCTTTGCTCATCTCAACATGTTTTTCGCCTAAAAATACGTTTTTTATATAATAAGCTGATATTAGTACATGCATTTTTGTACCTCGGTAGAATAATCTTAGATGTCCAATATTTGCCTTGTTCCTGTCTTTTGAATTGATAATTCCATTGTTTTTTCTTACTTCATCATACAGATCGGATATAGTCTTCTTACACATATCAAGGAACATATTTATATACCGGTACATGGTAGCCTGTGATATCTTATGCATACCTATACTAGCCAACCTATTACTCAATTCAATCATAAGATAGCTTACATTGAATTTAACTGTCTTTCTTTTCGTTACTTTATAGATATGATGGACATTCCTTGTTCTGGCCGAGAATATTATTTTAGAAAGGGTTCTTACCCGATCAAGCTTACGACTCTTGTTGGCCATAGCTCTTCTCTGATCTGAGTTATAGCTATTGTTTAGGCATTTGTATATGGATCTTTTCTTACCTACGAATATATCTCTCGTATCTTCGTTCTTCTTAACCTTATGCGTGTAGATCATGACATCACCCAAAGCTATCCTGATCTCTCCCTCGGCGTAAGCCTTAATCGTCTTTAGCTGATAATTTATATCCTCATGGCAATTTTCAAGTACATGTCTGTAGCAGAAATAAGCTATACCATCAGATAGGATATCTATAAAATCATCGGTATTGATCTCAATACGATCACGATATCCTTTATTCATCCTATTCCTTAAAAATACATGCTTCTGGACGTTTATGATAGTAAGATAAGCTACTATCTGCTTACACTTCTTTTCTATAACCATACCAGAACCTCTGATATTATCTTTCTTATTCGAGTATCTTATAGCGGTGACTTTCTTACCATCCTTATTAGTGACAGGTTTATAATCAACAGGACATATAAGAGATTTAGCTGGAAGTCTTAAACATCCAAGCTCATCTTTTCTTGCTTGTATATCTTTTGGAATATATGCTTCGGTAAGAATCTTATCGAAATTTGATTTCATTTTGTGTAAAAGTGATATCTTTGTTCCCATCATTTTATGTAAAATTTTTGCTGCGAATATACGAGTTCCGTAAATACGAAACAAGTTATTCGGATGGATGGGTAGCCTGTGAAGGTCGCCCATTTGTTGTTTATACGAAATTGTCGTAATAAAAATGGGGGGGGGTAAATTTCTGTGTTTCTGAATAATAGTTTTTCTCATTCTACTTGTTACGCGCGCATTAATAGGTATATTTATTAATTATAATTAACTATATTAATATATTCTACTTCCTAATCCTCCATGTTTTGTGTAGAGTATATCATGAAGTCAAATGTCTGTATAACTAATTAAGATTTTTACTGCCAAGGTGTAGTGCCGTCAGGCAGGACACCGAAGGCTTATAACGATAATGTCATATGATGTTACCGGAGTCCGGGACCCGAATGGGGATCGGGCGGAGCAGAAGCCAAAGAAGAAAAAGTGAGGTCATGTGCGGTCGCTCACGCTCCGGCTACCCGTATCTTCTACGGCAGGCTCCATGCTCCAAGGCCTCCCATTTCCCCTTGGCTTTATATCCCATAGCTTGGGAGGAAGGAATCCAAAGGGAAAAAGGTAAGGTCGTATCCCGTGAGGCAGGATAGGGCTGTCCTCCTCCGTCCACGCGCGTAGCGTACGTGAACTTCACTTCCCTCGCCATTGTAGCCTATCGTGGGCATACACGGCTTCGTTCGACCTACCACACCATCCTTTTCACCTTTGGATTCTTGTAAATACATGCTAGTCAGCATATATTATGTTGATTATGGCGAAATTTCTTGACAACGATATTTTTTTTAACTAGTTTTGCTGAAAACTAATTTCATATGCCGGAACAGAGAAAAGCTTTCGTATTTGCCTTACCTTACGATACTAGATTGGATATGATCCAGCAGTTCTTAAGGATATACAACGGCTATCTGGATTCAAAGGGTAGGAGCTTGATTACTGAAAGGACGATAAACTTACTTTCTTTCTACATCAACTACGGATACTCTGATGATACCAGGGCTAAGTACATGGATTGTCATGGCCAGAAGGAGTCTTACATCGCTGTCCTTAACAATGAGCTGAAGCGTGGAGGTTTTTTAGTTGACAAGAAAAATGGTAATTTTCGTACCCGTGAATTGTCTATAGAGATGAGAAGCCTTCGTAATTATTTCGTGCTTGATGGTGAGGGTGATGATACCCGTGTAATGGGATTCGTATTCAAGAGAAACAAACTCAATATTGATGGATAGGGATCTTATTTCGTTCGACAGGGATATTGTCAATGAGGTGGTGAGAAGATCTGGTGGTAAGTTTACTAAGCAACAGGTCGAGTGGTGCATGAAAGCATCCGTATCTTATATCCATCATCTCGCCAGATATACCGACAATATATCTATCAGGATCCCGTTTATCGGATACGTTATCTGCAATCTCCGTGAGATGCGTGTAAGACGTGATAAGATACGTCGCATATATGTCAAGGAGGGTAATCGTTATCCAGACGAAAGGATGCCTATTGAGCTTGATTGTCTGGATAAGAAGATAAAAATTATAGAAGGTATGGAGGGATTGAAGAATGGAGATCCCCTTATACGTGACAACCATGAGGCTATGTATCAATGCCGGTATGGCATGACATGGGAACAGTTACAAGATTTTCAACAACAACAATTTAAGAGATAAAATGCAAACAATTGGTAAAGCTCAAGTAATAGCCCAAGCTTGGGAAGACAGTTTATTGGGCAGGATTCCTAAGAAAGAGAAGGATTATCCAGAGTGGTATAAGAATCGTCTTGATTTATGCAAGAAATGTCCTAAGAACTCATCTAACATCAGTTTCTTCAAGTTACCGGCGAAGGTATTGCTCCAGAGATTGATGGGAAGACAGGCATGCTCGTTGTGCGGTTGCTTTATCAAGGAGAAGGCTTGGATGAAGACCGAGGTATGCCCATTAAAGTTCGTGGAGGGTGAGAAAGCCAAATGGAATGCCATGGAGGTCATAACCGCCGATCATAACGATTTTAATATCGAGAGTCCTAATGATAATTTCGACGTGGGAATATCGGATGATGAAAGTGATTTTTATATAAATATTTTCGATCAGAAGATAGGTAATAAGATAGAGATCGTGCTGTTCATAACTCATAAGGATGGATTCCATGTAAAGGAGTATCATCTTGGATGTGGGTGTATGGGTGATGTTTCATATAATAAACATCCTGATAATGAGAATAGGACTATATTTAGGATGACGTTAGACACTTCAAAATATACGGAAGGCCATTTTGAGAAACATTTATCTCTTTCTGGTTATACCAAAGATGATCCTAACATGAATTTTAAATATTTCCCTCTCCGTATTATCGGTGAGGCTTATAAATAAGGCATATGAGGAGTCCCGTAAGAAGTAAAATAGATGATCGTATCCATGCTCTTATTGTCATGGAGGTAGGATGTAGAGAATTGCCTGAGTATTCTTTAGGAGATATACTTTACTCCGCTTTAAGGAGGGTGGCTAGAGCTAACGGTGGTAACGTACGCTTCTTGCGGGATATTAGCACCAGGGATTTATTGAGGTCTATAGACCAATGCATCAGTGATGAGATTGAGTTAAACAACAATGATTATAATGCGTAATATGGAAGATAAAGATATAAAAACAGAGATTAGAGATTATCTTAAAGAAGAGGCGGATACCCATATAAGACATTGGATAGCCATAAAACGTGAGAGCAAGCGTCTGTATAGCGATATTGAGGATAGGACTAAGAAGATAGCCCTTAAATCATCCTCGTTGATAAAAGAGGATGATTTTGTAGTTCTTCATGAGATGACCCATAAGATACAGATGTTGAATATAGAGGCTGTAAAAGTCAATTCTAGGTTGATGTTCATAATCCAGTTGGCTACCAGCTTCGGTATGGATCTTAATTTTGATACCACTTACGCAGCTACGGCTAAAGGTATTATTGAGGATCGTACGTCAGGATTTGTTTTTTATGATGATAAGGAACGTCTGAGATATGCCGACAAGGAGATTGAGGATATGTTTCATGACATGAGTGTTAAAGAGGTTAATAAGATAGGTGTTGTCCAGTCTTATGAGCTTCTTATGAAGCAGTATAATGAATTTAAGGAATTAAAAGAAAATGCCACAGGGAAGACGAAAGCCGACCAGTAAGGACTCCGATCGTGTCAATGACAATCTTGAGGTCATAGCCAAGGCTATAAACGATGCCAAGGCGTATATTGACAAGCATCCGTGGGATAAGGAGAAACCTGAGGATATGGCTAAGTCATTTGATTTTATATCTAAGCTAATAGATAAAATCAATACATGGAATGATTCTTACATGGAGAAAAGTGGGATAATGGATGTATATAGGTCTGTTAATAATGTTCAGAAGAAAGAGCGTAAGGGTCAGATATCCGGTGGTATAGAATCTGTTTTAAAAAGTTTGTAGCTATGAGTTTAAGTTCGAGTCCTGAATTTTACGTAAACATGAAGAACCCTCCCATATGGAATGATCTGTTTGGTTGGGAGGATCAAGATGACGATGTTAAGCAATTTTTCACGGAAGAGGCTTATAAGGTTAAGTATGGGATAAATATAAATGGAACATTCATTCCCCCATGGCTTTATTGGCACGTTAATTTCTTTCCCGTGTTCCAAGACCTTCCAAGCGGGGAGCGTGTACCGGCTATCAGTCGGTTACGTGACAACGAATGGTTTTTTGCTGAGATGTACCAATGCGCTCGTGTAGAGAAGAAAGGATTGGGAATGTTCGGAACTCGTCGTTTTGGGAAGGCTCTTCTGGACTCGGAACTTATATACACTCCTCATGGATCTAAAAAGATAGGTTTCGCTGATATCGGAGATATAATATACGGTGATGATGGCAATCTTACGACCGTAGTTGGTGTATATCCTCAAGGGTTCGTCGATATGTATAAGATTACGTTCGAGGATGGGCGCAGTATAGTATGTTGTGGTCAGCATCAATGGAAGGTTAAATATCATGGTGATTATAAGGTCATGAGCACTATGGGTATCATTCACTCCGATTTCTCTAAAATGACCATAGACATGGGCGGGGAGGTTGATTTCCCGGAACGGCGGTGGATAATATCACCTCAGCTTATGGGGTCTCTGGCCGCCTCCTTCCTTTGTGGCGCTACCGACAGGGTCTTTGATCTGAGCAGGAAGGATATGGATAATATCATCTACTCATCCAAAAAACAGAAAGAATTATTCATAAACTCGTTCATGAAGATTGCTTGTGGTATAAGCACTGGTGACGATCTTTTTAAGGTGGTTTACAGAAGCGATCATATTATATCCTTCGTAAGGAAAATATTCTGGTCTATGGGATATTATTGTGTCATGGATGGTGATGATATGTATATATCCAAGACCCATAACAGGCTTAGGATATCCGATATAGATTATTATGGGAAGTATAAGGCTACCTGTATTGAGGTCGATAATAAGTCCCATCAGTTCCTTACCACTAATTTTGTCGTATCCCATAATACGACTATCATGTCATCCCTTCTTCAGATGAACGCCACTATGACGATCGGGCTTAGTCATTCCGTGGTAGGATTCAGCGATAGCGATTTGTCTAATATAGGTGAGTATTGTGAGTATGGTCTTGATCATGTACATCCTTTTTTTAGGATTAACAGGACCAAGACCGATTGGAGTTCCGGCGTTATATTAGGTAAACGTATGTCCAATGGAGTTCGCGATGTTCATGCTATGATATCTATAGCCAACATTAACATGGGTAGGAAGACATCCACACAGAAGACGGCAGGTCTGACCCCCGCCACGTCTATTTTCGACGAGGTTGGTAAGGGACCTATCAAGAAACCGTACACTGCCGCCATGCCTTCCTACAACACTCCTTACGGCTGGCGTCTTAGCCCTATCTTGGCTGGTACTGGTGGTGAGGTAGAATTATCTAAGGACGCTCAAGAGATGTTCGCTGATCCTGAGACCTACAATCTTCTGGTTATGGATTGGGATATTTTAAATCGTAGAGCCATGAAAGGGAAAACATGGAAAGAACGGAAATGGGCGATGTTCGTCCCCGGTCAGATGGCTAACTCCGGTGTTAAGAGAACTATAGGATTGGGCGATTATCTTGGTAAGCCTGATGATAAGAAACTTAATAAGATCAAGATTGACGCTACTGATTTCGAGGCTAGCACCAATAAGCTTAATGAGGAACGGAAGAAACTATCTACAAAAGATAGGGTTGCGTACACTTCTCATACCATGTTCTATCCATTTACGATCGATGACTGTTTTTTAAGCTCATCACAAAACCTATTCCCGGTCGAGTACGCTATCAAGCATAAGAACGATCTTATTGAGTCGGGGCAATATAGCGGAATGTTATGTGACGTTTTCCTTGAGTCTGGCAATAAACTTGGTACTACTAAATCGAATAAGCAACTGGCTGGGTTCCCGTTTAGCGGCGGTGTTATTGACGCTCCTGTACAGATATTCGAGATGCCTCAATCCAATAGGTTTGATGATTTTATTTATGTGGCGGGCCAGGACCCGTATAAGCAAGCAAAGTCTGATACCCCTTCATTGGGTTCCTTTTATGTATTCAAAAGGCGTGTAGGTATCCGTGATCCTTATGCTTATCGAATAGTAGCTTCTTACGTATCCCGCCCATCATCCATAGACCAATTCTGCCGTACGTGCGAGGTTCTCCAGAAAGGGTATGGGGCGATATGCCTGATGGAGAACGCCGACCAGATGTACGAGCAGTACCTCAACCGGAAGAGCGGTATGCCCGCGTCCTTCTTCCTGTTCGCTGGTGAGGCTATAGCCAATAAGTACGTGAAGGCCGGCTCCAGGCAGAACAGCAAGCTGGGGCTATACCCGACCCCCGGCAACCAGAACCTACTCTTCTCCTGCGTGGTGGATTATTGTTGGCAGGATTTCGTTATTGGTTATGATGATAGCACTGGTCTTGATATAACTGTCAAGGGTATTGAGTTGATCGATGATATAGCCCTATTGGATGAGATAATACAGTACAAACCCGGATTGAACGTCGATAGGATAATATCCTTCGGACATGCGTTGGTTCTCGCTAGGTATTTTGATGATAATAACTATATGCCTAAATCGAAGATAGATGAGATGAATAACGCCCGTAAGGAAGATGCTTATAAACACCATGAGGTATATGCGTCTGCCTTTGGATCGGTATCTATAGGAGCTTTCAGGTAAATGAATGTCAATTAAACGCCTATCTTTGCTGTAAATAAAAATGAATAATCATGGAAGTGTTTAATAGAGATCATTCGTTTCCGGCAAAAGGAGCGCTATTAGGATTACCTCCTCAGGCTATTTCCACGAAGAAAAAGAACAGGAAATGGAAGGAGGATTGTATGGACGCTCTTGAGACGATAGGGTTGAAACAGTATGATCGTAATCAGATGTACCGTGACTATTATCTGATGGCAGATGGTAAGTTATCTTTTATGGAGATGGCGGACGTTATCCCTCAGTTAAGGAACGTACAGAAGCTAAGGAGCGATATAAGGATACCTTCTTTCTTGAAGCATTATGATATCATAGGTGGTATCGTAAATGCCTTTGAGGGATGGCTAACAAATCTGCAGGATAAGTATACGGTTAATGAGGTAGGGGATATGGCTATAAGTGAGTATGAGGATACGATGTCAAATCTTCTTCATCGCCATATTCAAGAGCAATGGGATATTATCGTTAACCAACGCCTTGTAGAGGCTGGTATTGATCCTGATTATAATAATTTCGATTCCGATGAGGAAAGACAAGCTTACGCCCAGCAGGTTCAACAGGCTAAGGCGTCTATGACCCCTGATGATATCCAGCAGTTCATGAGCACTAGATGGAAGACTCAAGCGGCGGTATGGGGAGATCATACGATCGAGGCTGACCGTAGCCGATTTTATATGGATGAGCTTGACAGGGAGAATTTCCGGGACCGTCTTCTTAGCGGAAAGATGTTCCGGAATCATTTCGTTGGTTTTGACTACTATCGTCCGGAGGTATGGAGTCCGATGGAGGTTTTCCATCCTGATGTGAAATACCCGCAATATGGATCTTATGTAGGTCGTATTCATTATTACGAGGGTGTTGAGTTGATATCAAGATACGGCCATAAGATGACGGCTAAAGATAAGCGTCGGATTATGGGAGGTGATGATGATTATGAGGGATGGGTATCTAATGACGGTACTAGGCATGACTGGAAGAAAAAGAAACCGTCTATTACCGGTATGTACGAGAATGAGGTTATCCCATGGAAGGGATACCATGACTATGAGTCTATAGTTGCCGCTGAGGATTATTTCGGTATTCCTATGGGTGAGTACCACACCTTCGGGCCGGACGGGGAGGAGAGCACCCAGCCCCGCTTCTTGCCCCGCTTCCATCCTTTTGGATATTTCAACTCCGGCATGGCTAATGGTAAAATGCATGAAATAGACTCCCGTCTTTTTAGGGTCATGGAGGGATATTGGGTATCCATGAAACCGGTATTTTTAATAACTTATATGACGGATACCGGGATGGTGGATCAGGAACTTGTAACTGATGAGTTGCTCCCGGAGTTCTTGGAGAAGAACGGCATAAAGAAAGTAAAGAGGGTGATGGCCGAAGCCGTTGGTGATCCTGAGGTAAATACCTATATCTTGGAGTATGTCCCTGAGGTTAGGTTTGGTGTTAAGATCACTGGAGGTAATTTAATGGATGAGCCTATATATATCGGTGGAGATCCAATACCCCATCAGATACATGGTGATAGCAGCCTGTATGATTATGTTATCCCGGTATCAGGATTCGTAGGTCCCAGCCTATCAGATCGCATACAACCGTTCCAGATGATGTATAACCTTGCTATGAACCAGTTATATAACAACGCTGAGAAGGAGATAGGTAAGTTCTTCTTAGGTGACTTGGGATTCCTACCTACGGAATATAAGGATATGATGGACAAGAAGGGGGCTTTGGCTACCTTCATGCAGATCGTTAAGTCCGTGTCGTTTATGGGCGTAGGTGGCAATGATACGAATAATCCTTACCAGAATCCTCAGATGAGTAGTATATACAATCAGTTTGGGGTATATGATCTTACTAATACGGATCAGATAAGATCTCGTATGGAAATGGCTTCTTATGCCTATATGATGGCGTATAGGATGATAGGTATATCTGAGCAGGCCATGGGTCAGTCAACGAGATACGAGAGTTCTACGGGCGTAAAACAGGGGGTTAACGCCACTATGTTACAGACCCAGACTTATTTTAATGACTTCGATGATTTCAAGAAACGAACTTTGGATATCCATCTTGCGGTAGCTCAAGTATGTCAGAAGGAAGGATACGACTGGACTATCATGTACAGGAATAGCGATCTTTCTTTGGCGTATGTGAGTCTTACTGATAATAGTTTATCTCTTCGTCATCTTAACGTTATGGCTGTCTCTAATTCAAAGAAGCGGCTTGAGTTGGAAAGCTTGAAACAATATATATTACAGACCAATACTCTTGGTAATGATCTTCTTGATATAACTAGGATGATGAATGCTAACTCGACAACAGAGATGAATCAGATAGGAAGGGATGCTCGTGCCTACTCCGATCGTGTCAGACAAGAAACATATCAAAATGATCAACGACTTATTCAACAAAAAGCGGAGTCAGATCAACAGGCACGTAATGATGAGCATGAGAAGGAAAAGGAACTGGCTTACATTAAGGGTAATTTTGATCTACGAGGTAAGAGCATAATGGCTGCCGGTCAAGCCGCTAGGACCGAGAATAACTCAGAAGGTATGGATTATGTTGAGGCTATGGCTGATAGGGCATTAAAGGAAAGGGATATGGATATCAAGGAAGAAGAAATGAGAACCCGACAAGCTAATGCTGATGCCGATCGAAGATCCCGTGAGGAAATAGAAAAAAGGAAGTTAGAATTGAAAGAAAAGGAGATAGAATCTAGGAATAAAAGATCTGATACAGATAGGTTTACGTCAATAATAAACAAGAACTGATTACAATTTTTGTAAAAATATTTACAAAACTTGTAATTATTTTGGCGTAAAATTCTGTCATATACTATAATGGTGTTGATTTAATTGGTAATTGAATTAATAATACTTTTGTAAAAAGCAAAAAAGGAAATTGTATGAATGATATGGGTGATTTCACTAGAGGTTTCAAGACAATGAGTGTCGAGGATCTTTTTTACCGTGAAGGCGGTAGTGATGATAATAATATTAGTGACAGGTACGATAAGGATGGGAATTCTATATCGACCACCAACGATACGACTAGTGCCAGCGAGGGGGACGATGGAGCTGCCGGAGGTGAAGGAGGGGGCGCTGAAAAGGATAAGGCCGATCCTGATCATCTTGGCAATATGGATAATCATGATAGCGATATCGTATCTGGCTTAAATGGTAAGTCTTTCTTGGATAAGATGGTCGCTAGAGGCATTATTGATAACATTGAAGGAGTTGATGTAATGGTCGATGATAAGCCTGTTGATTTATCTACCATCACCAAAGAGGATGATTTGTTGGATATAATCGAGGGCTTGATAAAGGACAAGGAAGGAGAGCTGCTTAAAGATAAGGTAGATACCGGATCAATGTCCGATTTTATGAAGAAGATGATCGAGGTTGACAAGGCTGGTGGTAATGTTGGTCAGTTATTGAACCAATATCAAAACATACAAGCCCCTTTGGACAATCTTGATATGAGCAATAGGAATGATCAGTTAGCTGTCATCGAGCATTATTATAAGATGCTTGGAATGCCAGAGGACGAGATCAAGGACAACATGGAGATGATAGCTGGTAAGGGAGATGATTTTATCGAGGCCAAGGCTAGTAAGTTCCATGGGATACTGAAGAAGGAGATGGATAATCTTATCGAGGAGGAGAAAAATAAATCCGAGAAAAGAAAGCAGGATTTGATGGAACAGATGAAGGTTTATAAGAAAGGTCTTAAATCATCCATCAGCTCAGGTTTCAAATTAACGGATACGATGATAGGTAAAACCGTCGATTTCGTTACTAAGCCTATAGACAATCAAGGTCATACGGCTATTGATAGAGCTTATTCGGAGGCTATAAAGAATCCGGAAATGGCCGCTGATCTGGCTTTGTTCTTGATGAACAAGGACGAGTTCCTTAAACAGAAGACCAACAAGGCTAAGATGGAGGTCAATAAGAAGACCATCACTCTTCTTTCTAGCAATAAGGGAGGAAAGCAGAATAAGACTAATGTAGATAACGATACTATAGAGGCTAACTTCCTTGATCTAAGTGGATCAAAGAGTGTATAACATTAAAAATAAATAGAGATGAATCCATTTTTGACAAAAAGTTTTCCGGCTACCGTGAACGGTGATAACGTTATCGCCTTCACTGACGCCAAGAACTATAAGACTTCGCTCGTGGAGCATAACCTAGGCTCATTGGCGAGCTGGTATTATGAGGATCCGGACAAGAATCACCTTGGTACGTTGAACCTGTTCTCTAACATCGCCAACTATCCTGTCCCGATGTATATGGGCATGATTAATAACGGTGCTACGATCTCCGTTAACGGTATCGGTGCTTCTTTCCGTTATGATCTCCCTGTTACGAAGACATTCGCTGTCGTTACGGCTGAGGATACTTCAGGTCATCATATAAAACCGGGTATTGACGGTAGCTTGTTCGATATTGTTTTGAATACTTCTGAGTTTACGGCTTATGATGTTATTACCTATGACGCCGCTAATGGCTGTAACATTCTTATCTCTGGTGAGATCCCGTCTAAGACGGAAGGTGATTTAACACGTTATTGGGGTCGTGTTATCGGCGGTAAAGCTAAATACTTCCCTAAAGAGAAATTACGTCCGGGTATTCGTTACTGGAAGATCGGTCATGCTCTTGGTGAGTACAGTACCCAGTTCTCTAAGGTATCTGGCGCTGATAAGGCCGGTTCTATGACTTGTGAGTTCCGTTTAGGAAACCACCGTGGTGTTGAGGGTGAGACCACTATGTATGCTGGTATGAAGTCTATGCAGGCCGCTCAGAATAGCACGTCAGAATTCGTAGAGACCGCTCTTCGTCGGATGAACGCCATGAAAAATGAGTATGAGGGCAATGTTCCTGATCTAGCTATTATCGGAAAGACTGTCAATGGAAGGCTTGATTTGCGTACGGCTAAGGTAGCATCTACGCTGGAGGTATTCTGTATGGCTGAGCTGGTTAAGCTGGAAGCTAGACAGTTGATGTGGCAAGAAGGTGGTATTATTATGGATCAAAATGGTCCTATCCATTTGAATGAGGGTATCTACCGCCAGCTCCGCCGTGGCTACACCATCTATTACAGCCGTCCTAATGGCATCACAAAGGATACATTGATGGCTGCCGCCGCTTATATTTTCCGTGGCCGTCAGGATCTTCCTATTACGGAACGTAAGATTAAGTTCAAGGTAGGAGCTATGGCTATGGTCAACTTAGAGAGGTTGATTAGAGAAGCGTTCTTCACTACGTTGAATAATTTAAGCTGGGGTATGGGTAGCGACCGTATGTTGCCTTCTAATCCTATCTCTGGTACTAATGATGCTATGGTTTTAGGACCGGTTCAGGTTAAGGGAGCTTTTCTCGCTGGTATCGGAAATGTAGAGTTCGAGCACGATCCTTCTTTGGATTACGCTGATATGACGGATCGTAGCGAGTTAGTGAATGGTATGTATCCCAGATCTTCTTATTCTTGTATTATTGAGAATATCACTGACGCTGGATCGACTAACGCATATTCCGCTATTCCTAACACGGCTAACGCTAAGTTAGGTAATATGAATAATAACGTATTCTACGTGAAACCGGAAGGTGTAAGCATGTGGTGGGGTTATGAGTACGGTCGTTGGGCGCACAAAGCCAACGGTAATGAGATCGTATCGTCCTTGCCGGGCATGAAAGAACAATTCTGGTGTCACTCAGCTTCAGCGGCTTGGGTCATGGATAATAGTAAGTTCTTGCTTATCGAGCTTCAACCGAACTACTTCGGATAAGTTTTTTTTCATATATGTAATTTGGTTTTTAGAGGGGAGGATATTCCTCTCCTCTTTTTTAAGTAACGCAAAAAGGAAATGAAAGATATTTTAAAATCAAAGAAGGTATTGGTCGAGGTAAACGGCTTCAATATCATGTCAGACACCTTGTATGAGGTAGTAGGTAAACACGACGGAAGCGCTCCGCAGGCCTTCCAAGATGCCAATATAGCCAAGGCTCCGTTCCCGGAGAATGCTACTCACGTATGTTGCCCGTGGGATGATTTCTCAGAAGTTTACAATACCGGTTTTTATCCAAGATCAAGATGCTATAATGGCATGGATAAGGATGAGGTTAATAAGTTGGTTGATCAACGTGTCAATAATATAATGAAGCCTTTTGAGAATATCTCCCAGAAGGATCTTTCCCAGAACAATTTCGAGTTTTGGGATGATGCTAAAGACAAGATCTATATGGGTAAGGTTTATAACACGGCTAATACCGTTGAGTTATTTTATTTATATCTGGCTGTATTTTCTGGCATGTTGACTCCTCAGGAAATGGATGGTGATCCTATTTTCATGAACTCCATGTTCTGTTTCATTGAGAAAGACAACGCCAAGGATTTCGTTCAGCAGCGTGAGATCAATAAGATGAATATCAGCTATAAGTTCATCAACGCCCTTAAAAAAGGTGGCAAGGAACGTCAGGCTGTCATCGACCTTCTTCTGTACATCGGCATCGTGACCCGTCCTGATTTCACGGAGGATGATTATTACACCGGATCACTATCGAACTGGATGAACGAGAAGAAGACCAACATCGATTATCTGCTTGATATTTGGGATCGTTCATTGGAGGGTGATTTCAAGGAAGTTCTTGAGTTCTATCGTATCGTAAACGTCCTTCAACGTAACGGTCGTATCAATATGACTCCATCCGGCTTGCAATATAATGGCCAGATCATAGGTCCTGACGCCCGTACGTCCGCCGAGTTCTTGGCTACTAAGAAAGATCTTATCAGTGTAAAGGCTAATGTCTTGGATGAGTACGAGGAGCTTATGTCTATGTCTAATATAGACGATAAGACCAAGAAGGTTAAGGATGTTAAGAAAAAAGATGATGGAGAAGGCGTAGATAAGGCCAATACGGAGGAATAATGATGACGATCCAAGAAGCGTATCTAAGATCTTTGCAGAAGAATGAGCAGAATCTAGCCAATGGCGGGATTAAGCTTGATCCCGGAAGATTTGTTCTTTTGTTCAACGAGGCTCAAGATAGGTTGATAAGATATTATTTGAATAGAAAGGATGATGAGATTATCCGTTCTATTCAAACGCTTTTGGTATATTGGAAAAATCTTGCTAAGATCGGTCATGATGATGATCCTGAATCAACATCATTTGGTCTTCCGGATAATTATCTATGGTTTTCCAATATAAAAGGGGTGTTTTCTTATAATGGATGTGAGGCCTCTAATTTTGTTATGTGGGAAGTTAAGAATGAGAATATTCATGAGCTTCTTGGGGATGACAATAACAAGCCTTCTTTTGACTATAGGGAGACATTCTATTCCATAGGGGAGGATAAGATTGTTGTATATGAGGATATGTTCCGAACCGAAGAGGTTAGGATGACCTACTACAGGACTCCGGTCCGGGTAGATCTGGCCGGGTACATTAACGCTTCCGGTATGCAGTCTACGGACATCAATCCTGAGCTACCCGATTTCTTGGTGGAGGAGATTCTGGATATGGTCGCCAAGCAATTCAATCTTAACGAGAATGAGTTAAGTAGATATAGCATGGATAAAGATAACGTGGCTTCCTTCAAGTGAACTTACCCACAAGCTAAAGGCTTGTGGGTTCCCGGTTTCACAGAAGAATGCCCTTTCAAAAGATTAGGTCTTCTATCTTCTCCACCGGTGTAATCGACGGTTCCCGCCGATGTATTTTTTAATCCTATTTTTAGGATATTAATAGCAGCGTTAACATCTCTGTCGTGGTATGTACCGCAAGATGGGCATTCCCATTCTCTTATGTTTAAATTCTTCGTGTCATTATTACGATGTCCGCAAACATTACAAATCTGGGAGGATGGGAAGAACCTATCTATTTTAACTACTTGCTTACCATTCCATTCCGCCTTGTAAGTAAGAAAGGATACAAAAGTACCCCAACTTACATCGGTGATCGATTTAGCGAGGCTATGGTTTTTTATCATTCCTTTTACGTTTAGATCCTCTATACAGATAATATCGTAATTGGATACTAAGGTATAGGAGCATTTATGAAGATAATCTTTTCTGCAATTAGCTATCTTTTCATGTATTTTGGCAACTTTGAGTCTTTGTTTTTCATACCCGCTACTGCCTTTATTTTTCCTTGATAGATGCTTCTGCGCTACCGCAAGTTTTCTTTCGTATTTTTTTATATATTTATTATTTTTGAAAGACTCTCCATTTGAAGTAACCAATAGGCTCTTTAAGCCCATATCTACTCCTATAGATTTACCCGTAGAAGCGGATTCTTGGTATTCTTCCGTTGTAAATACTGATACAAAGTATTTCCCCGTTGGAGTTTTTGTTATGCTAACCTTACCTATTTCCCCTTTTATTTCCCTATGTAAACGGATTGGGATACCGCTTTTAAACTTTGGAAGCCATAATCTCCCATCTTCTATTGTTGCGTATTGAGGTACAATGAAAGAGTTTTTGCCTCTTTTTGTATGAAATCTGGGAAATTTAGCTCGTTTTTGAAAGAAATTAGTGTAAGCTGTTTCAAGATTACGGAGAGCAAACTGAAGGGTTTGGGAATTAACTTCTTTCAACCACGAATAATCCTCTTTCTTTTTTAATTCAGTAAGTGATTTTGATTGGGAATAGTAATTGTCACTTGAGCCGGTTTCCCTATATTGCTCTTGTCTTTGATGTAAAAAGTAATTATATACAAATCTAGTACATCCGAAATGTTTTGCTAACAACTCTATTTGGTTGTTATCTGGATATATCCTGAAACGATATGTCTTATTAATCACTTTCATGTTGCAAATGTGTATATAATTTTCTACAAAAACAAATGTTTGATTGTAAATATTTTTATAATTGTATATATTTGCAGAATGAACGATATAAATGTTTACATAAAATGTAAATATCGTATTATGTCGTATACTCACGACCTTATTTTATTGCGGTGATGTTGTTTATGATTATGTTTGCGTTATGTAAATGATTTTTAAACTAAAATATTGATAATATGTTGCACAGACCGCAAGACCGGGTACTTTTCGTACCTCCGCACGCTAAGATGGCAAATGTTGATTCCATCTTCTTGAAGGAAGGACAGATTGGTATTTATGATACTAGGGATACTTCCGAGAATGGCTGTAAGGTCATAACTGATTTTACTGGTAAGCCTCGTAACGACAAGCGTTATGAGATCCGAATCGGTCGTAATGAACAAGCGGCTTCCCGCTCTATCTACGATAAGGATTTTTCTATGCCATTATTCTCCTTGAATGAGATCACTGAGATTTATGCTTCTTGGCCGAAGAAAGATCGCGCTTATGTAGATGATGTTATCTTAGGATATAATGGTGTTTCTGACGATACGGCTTTCTCCGTATCCAAGGGAGACCGTATCGTTGTCCGCTTGATTCTAGCTGGCCGTGCCTTCGAGCTTCTTGGCTACGGGGAAGGTCGTGTTGAGATCTTTGACGCTATCCTTTTAGATGATTGCGATAATACTCCTAATCAATGCGAGGAATGTGATCCTTGCGAGGAGGTAGATCTTCTCCCGGCTGTTTTAAAATGCATTGAGAGGATGAAGAACCAGCCTATCGCTGGTGGAGGTAAGGTATCCGATTATGTTGATATCACTCCGATTACAAGATGTGTAAACGAGGCTACCGAGGCTGTTACAGAAAGTGTAAACTTCTATTGCATGGAAGTTTGTGATACTGGGGATGATCTAGCTCTAGCTGAGGTCCGTGCTCAATACCCAGGATTGAAGATCGTTCGTGAGACTATCGAGGGAAGTATGTCACGTTATAAGGTGATGAAGAAAGGCGCTAAACCCGCTGACTATACTCAACGTCTTATTTCTATCATGAAAGGATGCAAGGATTGTCCTCCTAGCTATACCGAGGTTAAGGGCGGTTATCTGTATTCCATTTCTTTGGAGGATGATGGCGTGGATATGTCTACTACCGTAGAGTCTTTGCCTAATGTCGTAGCCGATACGGTTAATAAGATGAGTCAGATCAAGGGATCAGGCTTGTATATTGCCGCTACTTCCAAGAAATTGACGGATGAGGAGATCTCTACTTTCGTTGAGGCTAATCCTACGGCTATCATCTATTACGTGGCTAAGACATCTGATATGTGTGAGAATCCTACGGTTCGTACCGCTTCTTGGTCTGCTTGCGGATCTTGCGAGGTATCTACCGAGAAATATTATATCACGTTGCCGGATGACGAGTGTGGGGAGAGCGCTTTGGAAGATATTAAACAGGCGTTCCCTGAACTTGAGATTACTGACTACGGTACTCCTGCTGCTTGTCAGCATAGTTTTCAGACAACGGTATATACCAATATGTTATGCGATGAGTGTGACAAGGTATTCGAGGGATTCTTCACCAGTGAGGCGCCAGCTTCATATCGAAACCGGATGTGGAAGAAATTGTCATCCGCTCAGGAATTAGGAACCAACTGCAAATGCGGTATTCGCTTCCGTGGTAAAGAGATGTTATTGTCTCCGTCAGAATGCTTGATGGATAAAATGACGTATATCGAGGATAGCGTTGAGATTGTTGGCGCTAGCGGCGGTTATCCTGATTCTCTTGACGAGGGTTCTCCTATCTGGTGGGATCAGCTTCACTTCGAAAGACTTGAGAGCAAGGCTCCACGTACCCATGTAGGTGGTAACATGATGGATGATGAGTTGAAGGGTTACGCTCACTTCAACGGTTATCCTAAGCATCAGGATTTCATGGGACGGACATTCATGAACGAGTACAGCCGTGTTGAGCAAACGGCGCAGTACGTGGACTTCCAGATCACGATTAATCCTCATAGATACTCTCAGGGATTCGGCAAGTATCTCGCTGACGATCCGGTTAACCTGATCTTACGTGTACGATACGGTGCTCATGAGGGTGTTCAGGAGATGATCAATATGATCGGGGCGGCTGCTGGTCTTGGACCGGCTATCGTGACCGAACCTAAATAAGAACGACCTTTTTGCGTTCATATATTTCCTAAAGGGGAGAGATTCAATTCTCTCCCCTTTTTTGTTATCTTTGAGGCATAAGAACTAAAATGTTATAATATGTCAGGTATTAATGAGTATCTAAAGAGACTGGCTTCCATATTCGGGAGCATGGGTTTCTCCGTTCCGCCAGATGACTTCTCCGGTGTTGTTATAGACGGAAAGACGTATCCGGTCATGATGAGGAATGACGGGTGTTACGTGTACTTCGATGATAAAGGAGTAAAGAGACTTATAAGCGATATCCCTAAAAAGGATTATCAGTTCATTAACATCAAGGACGCCCGTGTGTCGATCGTCAACCAATGTTATCGGACACCGGGTGGTCAGGTAGAGGCTCGTATCCATACCTATATGAATAATAAGGGAGAGATACTGGCCGAGAAGATATTTATCATCAACTCATCGGATATCGATACTCCCATTGGCACGGAATTGGACAAGGTGCCTGCCGAGTGGGTGGCTATAGATTGTAGCATAGCGGAGATGACCGATCGGGAGTTGATATTCGTAAGTAAATGCTATGCCACGGAAGGAGGCAAGGTCCAGATCGAGGGCGTAGAGTCGGTTGATCCCCGCCTGAACCCTGAGGTGTCCCATTATGAGGTGGTGAATACGACTGATGACAGCAATCCTATTGGCACGGAGTATGACGCCATACCTGATACATGGAGGCGTATAGTATGTGATTTCCCGGACATGACCCAAAGGGAGATAATACCGGTACTTAAATGTTTTGATACCGGGACCGGAAGGGTACAGATAGAGGGATATAAGATATTTGATTATGAGATGGGTACCAGAAAAGAATGGTATCGCATCAAGCAAAGTACTGATCCTGAGAATCCCGTAGGAGAATTTATCACCAGTATAAGCGATGACTGGGTTGAGGTCGTTTGTGACTTCACTGATATGGAGGATCGGGATATTGAGGTAACTATAGAATGTTATAAGACACCGGCTGGTAAGGTGAAGCTGGAGGTTCTCACGTCTTGGGACGGAAATATAGGGGTTAGGGATAAGAGCTATAAAGTCCTGGAGACTACCGATCCGTCACAGCCTGAGGGCGCCAGCTTCTCATCTTTACCAGACACTTGGATAAGGGTAGTCTGTGATTTTGACGATATGGAGGAGAGAGATATCAAATCCTATATCGAGTGTTATGATAGCGGTAGCGGCAACGTTAAACTTCGAAGGATGGTATCGTATGACTCCAAGATAAAGGCCAGATACACACGTTTCGAGGTGGTGGACTCCGATAACGCAGACTTTGTCCCCGGAGCCGCCCTAGCTACCCTCCCCGATGGATTCTCTTTAGTTCCTTGCGATTTCGTTGACTTTGAGGATAGAATGCTTCAGTCAAGAAAAGAATGCTATAATACAGGTAAAGGTCGTGTACAGGTATTAAAAATAACATCTTATGATGGAGATATAGATATAAGGGGGGCTGTTTATGTCGTTACACGATCTGAGAACCCCGATATTCTCGTGGATAGGATATATAATGCCATACCTGGAGGATGGGATCGCATGGTGTGTGAGATGGAGGATATGGAGAATCGTGATATCGAGTCTTTCGTGGAATGTTATGACAGCGGTGAGGGTAATGTCAAGGTAAGGAGAGTCGTGTCTTATGATGCCAAGGCAAACGAGCGCCACGTCCGCTACGAGGTACTGGATTCGGATAACGGCGATATCGTACCGGGGCAGCGTCTCGCCAGCCTCCCATCCGGATGGTCTTTGGTGTCTTGTGATTTCACGGATATGGAAGACAGGATGCCTATTGATATCGAGGAGTGTTACAAGACATCATCCGGAAGCGTACGTATGAGACATGTGGTGTCTTATGACGGTGATCTTGGGAAAAGAAACCAGTTCTGGGAGATTGTGGACTCGTCTGATAATGGGTATGGGCTAGGGAATAGGATAAATAATATTCCCGCGGATTTTATCCGTGAAAGGTGTGGCCTAGAAAGGTTGGATGATCGTATTACCAGAAATGCGGTAGAATGTTACTCGACACCGGGAGGATCGGTAAGGATTAAATCCACTTACGTTATCAATCCTTTAAATCATGTTAGGTCGTATAATCATCATGTATTGAGTTCTACGGATAATGATATTCATGTTGGTACTCAATATGCCTCTTTGCCATCTAATTTCGCCCGTATCGAATGCGATGAGCCGGATTATATGGATCGGCTTATAGATACTACCGAGACCTGTTATGATACCGGCAACGGTACGGTAAAGATCCGGAGGCAAGAGTCTCTTAACGGGAATCTTGATCTTAAGACATTTGACTATAAAATCGTAGAGTCTACTGATCCAGCATATGGGTTAAATACCACACCTACGCAATCTGTCATAGACGGATGGACCGTTATTAGTTGTGATCTTAATATCATGGATGTAGATGATTGTTATGAGATCGGTGGTCATAAGATTCATCTAAAGGGCTTTAGGACGGTCAATCCTGCGTTGCAGGATATCAAGTCCAAGCTTTATGTGGTATATTCGGATCATCCAGATTACGGTGTTGGAGATGAGCTGTCTTCTATTCCTGATGGGGCTAAGGTCACGATATGCGATTACGCTGACAAGAGCCAAAGACATATGGTCCCGGTGCGGGAGTGCTATGAGGTACAGGATGGCCGATTCTACGTGGAGGGGAGTCGGTTGGTGGATAACGATATGGTCGTTGAGCGGACGTCGTTGACGGTGATGGAGTCATCCTCTCCTACCTACCCGGTGGGGACTACGCTGACCGCCGTTCCTGTTGGCGCTACTATCGTGGCTTGTTTATGTCAAACCTGTTAATCTGAATGGCTATGATTAAAGTATGTAATGATTATTTTATGATTGACGCCTTAGCTGGAGGTCAGGTCATAAGAAAAAGGAAATATCGTCGTGAGAATACGATGATAGGATATAAGTGGTATGATTATAATGGGGTCGAGGTTTCCGACCCCACAGAAATATCTCGTCTTGATGGACTCGCTACCAAGCATCAGCGCGTGGATGAGGCTTACGATGATCACGCTGAGTTTATGGCTTCCACTAATTATGTTGATAATATATCCGGCATACCCATGGATAAACATATGGTTGTCGTTGAATGGAGACCGGATAGCGAGCAAGGATTTGTTACCATGGCTCATGATAAGGGTCTTGATGGTGATAGTTATTATATAGTGGTCGTTAATACCGGGGATAAGCAGGCTACGATCTATACTCCGGTAGATCCAGAGGAGCCAAAGAACGGTGCTTCCCGTGCGGTTGATGGGGATAATGTTTCCATTGGAGGCTCCTATATCTCTATATCCCCCAAGCAGGTAGAAAGGATAAGGGCTACCTTTCGTGATGATAAATGGTACTATGAGTTGGTGACTAAGACATATCCTAGCAATACTGGTGGAATTAAGATCGGGGACGTTGATTTTGTGACGTTCAGATATTTATGGGAATCAAGTTCCGGAAGGGACTTGGATACGATGACGGAAGCCCTTAATTCTAATGTTCCCACCATAGATAATCTTGCTGTAGGTTGGTCTGGTCCCGGAAATGGAGATAGCTCTGTTAGAGAAGTTCTTAAATGGGGTGGTGATAATACTGGGTCTGGTAAGGAATGTGTTTGGATGTCGGTGAAGGATTTAAGGGCTAAATATTATGATATCCTACCTGAAGAGACGTATTTCATGGCCTACGCTACATGGTTTGGATCTAAAGGTACGGGTAAATGTTCCTTTGAACTTGTTGGATACAAGGGAGGTACGATGAGCCAAGACGGATATAATTTTATAAATACCGGTGGGTCTGTAGTATATCAGAATACATATGATTTTATATGTAATACCAATAAAGGAGCTAGTTCGTATAAGACATCTTACGAGAAAGTAGCTCGTATTACTTACAATAAGATAACTAATGAGGTGTATATGTCTATTGGAGAGGCTATAGACCAGGAAGATGATTATGATAAGCTACAGAGGGAGGTTGATAACATAAAGAAAAGGCTTAATGGTATCGAGGATGATTTGGATGTCGTAAGGCGTATAGCTGAGGGTAAGAACACAGCTTATATATTCGATACTGTCAAGGCTATGAACGACTGGTTGGCTGTACCGGAGAATACGGCTAAGCTCCGTGTTGGCGATAGCTTTTGGATCAGGGAGAAGGATGTGCCTGATTATTGGTGGGATGGGAATAAGGCTTTAGAGCAGGAAGGTCCGAAGGTGGATTTGTCTCCTTATTATACGAAAGACGAGATTAATGATATTGTTGATGATATCAATCAGAAGATAGAGGATAAGAGCACGTCTATTATCTTCGATACTTATGTCCAGATGAAGTCTTTCGTGGATGATCCTACTAACGCCGATAAGCTTAAGGAAGGTACCATCCTGTTGATACGAGAGAAAAACGTACCTGATTATTATTACGATGGTGCTGGGATAGTTAAGATGGAGGCTGACGTAGAGCAATGTCTTTACGTTACTTTAGCCAATAAGCCTACGGAAAGCACCGTTAGTTATACTCAGGATCGGGAGGTAACTAATTTCGCCCATGGAGCTATAGCTAGATGGATTGACGCTGATGGGAACAACGTGTTTTATAAGCTTGTTGAGATAGTAGGCGGTAGGGCTAAGTGGATTACTCTTATCGATACTAAATACGGCAATGTGACGCTACAGAGCACTTATGACAAGAATTATGAGATTGTTAATATCGTATCTGGGTCTAGACTACAGGCTATAAATAGCGAGAAGAATGATATCAAGTTCGTTAATAGCGCTACGGGTAACGTGACTGTCGTGTTGAATGGGACCGTATCAGGGGGAGCTAAGAAGCTGGTGAGTATGCTGGCGGTGAACGAGGTAGTCTTGACCCCCGGAGCGGCGGTGTCGTTTACCCGTAACGGCGATGAGTTCGTGCTCACGGAGTTGTTTGGTGTTACTATCTTCCCGGATCTGGCAGATGCCAATCGTGAGGGTGAGTGGGTCATGAGCGTAGGCATAACCGGTAAACCGATCCTTATGGAGGTAAAGGAGATGCGTAAGTGGGATGAGAGTATAACCAAGGAGCTTACGATAGATGAGCTTAACGAGAAGTTTCCTAACGTGGATATCGGATTCGCCGTCGTATGCAAGACCATCAACAAAGTATATGAGATGGTTAATGGATATAAGGAATGGGTGTCTTATGATATAACCTCAATAAATTAATGGTATGGCTTTTTTAGTAGGATACGACACGGTAGCGTCCTATGTCACGTTTATAGTGAATGAGGATAGATTCCCTTGTTTTGATGGTAAGGGTGCTGATTATATACCCGATCCGATAATATCAGCGGATGCTTTTAATCGCAATCTTAGGTTCTCGACATCTAAACCGGGATTCGTGGATGTTGATTGGGGGGACGGGACAAAGGATCAATATCCTTTAGTTAAGATATCTGATGGTAGTTATAGGATTGTATTCAGGTCTCTTGACATTGAGTATAAGAAGAATCCGGATGATACCGTATGGTGGTATAAGAAAGAGGATGGTTCACAATACATACCGGTCCCTCCACATAAGTATAGCGATATCAGGCGTAGAGAGGTTACGATGAGGTTCTCTAACGTAATTGATGGGGAATTTAATATGGATGGTATTGTCCTTCATGAGTTCCCTATAGCTAATCTTCCTGATATAACTTATTTTGCTGTGGTTAGATCCGTTTTAAAAAATGGTGATATCCCATATGACAGGATAAGCAAGAGCGTTAATCTTCGTAATATACAGATGGGATCTTTTATTCATCCTGGTGTATGGAGTAATTGGCCAGAAGGTTTTTTAAATATGAAAGATCTGATGTATTTCGGATGCAATAGCGTTTTTAACTTCGGGGATGATCCTGATTCTAATTGGAGAAGATTCTCTGAATGGAAGAATCTCACGGGGTTTAATTTCAATTGGTGCAATATCCCTTCTTATGATCCGGCTTTTAATTCTATTCCGGCAAAAAGTATAAACATTATAAGCGATAGGAATAATATACCTGTATTTGATGAGGTGGATAAGGTAGGGGATAATAAGATATTAGTTTATTTTATGGCTAATGGTAGTTCATGGAAGCAAGATTTGGTAGGAGGGAAGTTAAATAAGATGCAAGAAACATATTGTAGGTCAGGCACGGTTTCAGTAGATGATCTTCCGGATTGGTTGTATGAGGTAAGGGAATTTAGGAAATGGAATTTACAGAGTCATTTTATATCTACACAGGAGAGGGCTGATAGGTTCGTTGATGCGTTTTATGATAAGATGATGTCTTGGGATTATATAACGATGTCTCAAGTGGCTTCTGATGGCAATAGGAATCAATTTTATAAACTTACATTAAGTTTATATGAATCCGCTGTCCCAGATAATAAGAGACCGTCTGGCGTTTATCAAGCCCCTGAGGGGTTTGTCAAGGGGGTTAGTAATGGTAATCCTACGACGCCTATGGAGAAGGTGTATGTACTTACCAACAACTACGGGCAGACGTGGATCTTGGCACCTGCCCCGGCTTCTAAGGCTGCCCTTGCGAGGGCACGGCGGGCGGGGAAGGCGAGGATCACCCCGTTCGTTCTTGGCGTAAAGGACGGTCATGTATCCGTATTCAGCGGAGACGTGTTGGATGATAATATGAGTAAGTATAATTTCGCCGACAAATACGAGGCCATAGATATCTGTAACGATCTAGGATTGGACAGCTCGCCGGTTGTCGAGTATTTCATGAGAATAGAGGAGGGAGAGGCATGAAATTGATATGTAAGGATACGAACAAAGGCTCTATAACTTTTTTTACTAAGGGCAAATACGCTTTTAGGGGTGTTGATAGGGATGACACCACCAATGATGTACCTGATCCTATATTGAACGGTAATAATTATAATGAGACTATAGGATTTTATTCCAATACTCCTGGCATGTGCGAGGTTGATTGGGGAGATGGGAATAAAGAGCAATTCCCTTTTGTAAAGGCTAGGAGTGGATCTATATATGGTCAATATAGGTTGATGTTCAGGAGAAGGGATATAAGTTATCGTAAGAATCCCGACAGTCACCCATGGTGGTTTTACAAAGAGGATGGTAGTGAGTATGTCCCCGCCCCCAATCATGCTTATGATGATGGCATGGATAAGGAGCGTGTGATATCCATGTCTTTTACCAATGATGTTACGATGATGGAATCCTATAGGATTATGATGGTAGGTTTTCCTATACTTGATATGCCTAGCCTTATCAATATAATTATAAGTATTCCTGGGGATCGTACCATAACAGATATACCAAAGGATAGGATAATGAGATCGGTAAATATAGAGCGTATAACATTAAGTGAGTTTGGTGTGGATACGTTGACGTCCATCCCGGAGGATTGGAATAGACTAACTAAATTGAAAGGTCTGAATTTGTCCAGGTCTATTGACTTTAGTGATACCGAAGCTTCCAATATAAGGAAATTCCCTTCCATGTGGCCTAATTTGGAGATATTGCATTTAGCTGGTGGAAGGGTTAGGGTATATCCAAGGGAATGGCTGTCTTTTAGCAAGCTAAGAGAATTATATATATCCCCGGGAGTGGCTATGCCATCGTTTGATCCTAATACATGCCCGGCTATGGATGAGGTGGATAGGATAAATTCTAGTTTAAAAATTTTCAGTCATATAAACAGATGGTATGGATCCGTTGTAAGTTGGCATCCGTATATGAGTGGTAAGGGGTTGGAAAACATTGAGAGTCTCGACGCTTCACATAGTTATAGTAATATAGATGTAAGTAATCTCCCGGATTATATATATGAGATGAGGTCTATGAATAGCTTTTATATATATCTCTGCTTGTCAACCCAAAGTCGATGTGATACGTTTATATCGACATTATATGAGAAGGTGATGGGATTTGATTATCTCACTATGTCCTCCGTAGCTTCTGATGGCAAAAGAAATCAGTTTTATGGATTGTATTTAACTATGTATTCGGCTTCCAGTCCTGTTGATAAAAGACCTAGTGGCGTATTACAGGCACCTTCTGGTTTTATAAAGGGTCAGTCTAACGGCTCCCCGTCAACTCCTATGGAGATGGTTTATGTGCTTATGAATAATTATGGATGGAGATTTAATATGCCTCCAGAGACTTCCGTATCAACATCAAGATCTTCTTATAGCATTGATGTAAAGTCGTATAAGCCATATAAGCTTATTGTATCTGATGATGGGCATATCTTTATAGGTGAAGGTGATATTTTGGCTTATGATACAGATAAGATATTATCGTTTGGAGGTCAACCGGAAGGTGAGTATTTATGCGATTCTATGGGATTGGACAGGAATGTTATTGTAGAATATTTTAACAAGATAGGTAATGGCTAAGACATTATATAAATACGAGGCATCATCCAACAAGTTCGTGTGGTTCACTACATGGGATAGGGCACTTAGAAATTATTATACCGATGATTATAATTATGTACCTGATCCTGTCGTTGGTAATCCTTATAATACGTTTGTCGAGTTTAGATCCAGAAAGCCCGGTATGGCTAATGTGGATTGGGGGGATGGAATAAAGGAGCAGTTTCCTATGACCAAGGTTCAAGGGCGGGATGATTATTGTATTATATTCCGTTCTTTGGCAATACAACATAGGAAAAATCCCAATACTACGTGGTGGTTCAGGAAGGAGGATGGATCGCAATACGTACCTGTGGATAATCATGCTTACGCTGATGGGAGGAGGGACGTACAACGGGCTGTGTCGATAGATTTTACTTGTGATATTTATTATGCCAATATCCAAGTTTGCAAGATGACATCTTTCCCGATTGTGGATATACCAGGACTTGAGTTTTTGGTCGTATCCCATACGCTGTATGTTAATGACGGTATACCTGTAGACAAGTTGTCAAGATCCAAAAAGTTAATTTATATCGATCTTCAAAATATAGGGCAAAGAATGACCGTAATTCCTGAGGCTATAACCAGTAAGACAGAGGTATATTATTTAAATATGTTTAATATGCTTGATCTTAGGGATATAGAATCTAGCGGGATAAGGAATATAAAGAATATGAAAAATCTTCAAACCCTTGAATTGTCTTCATGTTATTTGGATAGGTATATAAAGGAGTTTAATGATCTTCCTAAACTTAAGACGTTAAATATAACTCCTGGCCCCAGTGATATGTGGAATTATTTTGACTTGAATACGATCCCATCATTTGAGGTGGACAAGATAAATCCTAATATTTATGACTTCACTTTTTTAAGTGATTGGATGAGTGGAGAGATACGTACAGGCTGGAATGATGATAATATGTCAGGAAGGGGCTTAGAACATCTTACGGGTTTTGGTGCCATTCATTGTAATAGTCTTAGAATGGATAAGCTTCCGGATTATATTTATGAGATGAGGGCTATTACATGGTTTAGTGTTAGTTGTTCTACTCATAGCCAGAAACGATCGGATGATTTCGTGGATTCTTTTTATAAGCTGGTTACGGAATGGGATCAGATAACTATGACGTCTGTGGCTAATGACGGGAAGAGAAATCAGTTCTATGGTCTTTCGGTAAACATGTATGGCTCTACTTTCCCTGACGAGAATCAGCGTCCTTCTGGAATGGAGCAGGCTCCCGAAGGATTTGTGAAAGGATCGTCCAACGGGTCTCCCGCTACACCTATGGAGAAGATATATGTGTTAAAAAATAATTACGCCCAGAGATGGACGATAAAGCCAGCTTGATATGGTTGAATAAATTATTTATTTCATAAACAATATTTATATTTGTAATATAATATATTAAATGAGATTAGTTGAGAGACATATCGTAAAAGACAATCGGTTTGAGGATATATGCCTCAAATCCGGGTTGTTGTATAATTATGTTCTTTTCAACGTCAGGCAAGGAATATTCGAAGGTAACTATCTAAAGGAATATGAGTTCTCAACCAAACTTTGTAAGGAGAATCAGGTTGATTTCAGAAATTTACCGACAGCGGTATCTCAGCAAGTCATAGCCCAAGTTTTCTCGTCGATAAGGTCTTGGATCAGATTAAAGAAGGAATATGAAAAGAATCCTTCTAAGTTCAACTCAAAACCAAAATTGCCTAAATACAAACGAGGTAAGAAGCAGAATATGGTAGTTTTTACCACTTCTTCTTGCAGGCTTAAGAGTGATGGTTATATCAATTTTATCAAAAACATAATTCCACCAATCAAAACAAATATAGGAGATAACAAATTATGTCAAGTTAGAATAATCCCGCAAGCTACATGCTATGTGGTTGAGGTGATTTATGAGAAGAAGGAGCAGAATCTTAATCTTGATAAGGATAATGTTCTTTCGATTGATTTAGGATTGAATAATTTATGCACATGCATCAGTAATGTAGGTATCAAGCCTTTCATTGTAAACGGCAAGATTATCAAGTCCTTCAATCAGTGGTATAATAAGAAGAGAGCTAGATTGATGTCATATATTGGCGATAAGGGAACTTCAAGGAGATTAAGACAGTTAAACAATTACAGGAATTTTTGGATTGAAGATAAAATCCACAAGGTCAGTAGATATATTGTTAACCATTGTATCGATAACAATATCGGAAGTCTTGTGATAGGATTAAACAAAGGATGGAAGAATGGGATAAATCTAGGAAAGAGAATAAACCAGAAGTTCGTTGAGATCCCGTTCTCTAAACTCATTGACAAGATTTCTTATAAATGTAAATTGGTTGGAATCATCCTTCAAGTTCACGAGGAGTCCTATACTTCCAAAGTAGATCATCTGGCTTTTGAGAAACTATGCAAGCATGATGTTTATCTCGGTAAAAGAAAGAAACGTGGATTATTTCAAAGCTCTATTGGAAAGCTGCTAAATGCTGATATCAATGGAGCTATTGGGATTGGTAGAAAAGTATTCGATGATTCTTACGTCAGTGGGATAATCGATAGTGGATTGGCGTTTAACCCGGTTAGAGTAAACATTTTGTAATACAAATGTGAATTTGATAAATAAAATAAATAATTTTAGTAACGTGGATAGGAATGATATTATAAAAGAATTAGGTTCGTATTTTGATATAGTGGAGTTAGTATGTCCTCATACATACAATAAGTGGAAGGACCGGTCGTGGCAGTTTCTCGATATCGCTTTTCTCCATAATCTCCTTGTATTGCGTAGAGATATAATCAAGCAGCCTATGTATTGCAATAATTGGGATAAGCAAGGTCAGTTCTCCCAGCGTGGTCTTAGATGTAACCTATGTCAGATCGTTAAGGATAAGAAGGATGTTTATCTATCCGCTCATGTGCTGGGTAAGGCTGGTGATTTTGATGTCAAGTCGATGACGGCGGAACAGGCTAGAGGATTGATCTTGGATCATCAAGACATGTTACCATATCCTTTCCGGCTTGAAGGGAAGGTGGGTTGGTTGCATTTTGATAGCCTTGATACTAGGAACGGTATACATGCCGTGGTGTTTTAGGTACTTAAAGGTATAGTAGTTAACTTTGCGAGTAGGGTATAAAATGAAAGACAAAGACATGATAGAGCGAGTGGGGGCTTTGTGGAATATTGCGCTTGCGTATGGTGCCTCTTGTTGGGCTTATTTCCAGCCGGTACACCATTTATTGACCGTATTACTTATAGTATTAGTAGCTAATTTTTTGGCTAGGTTAGCGCAAAGCGTAAGGGGCTGGAAGCTCCGACGGAGTCGTAGAAGAAGATTTAGTTTCAAGAGATGGTTTAGGGAGGTCAGGTTCACTGATATCCTTAAAGAGTTTGCCTTGTCTTGTTTTATAGTAATGACATTATGTGTTATATATAAAACGTTATATCCGATCGAGGAGGAGGCTAGCATGATACTTACCGTTACCAAATATGGGGTGTATATAGCCCTTGTTGGATATGTGATGCTTTTCTTGAATACGATAGGTGATGCTTTCTCCGACGCTTATCTGGTTAAGGTATTCAAGGCCGTATTCAAGAGGATAAACGTATTCAAGATGTTTGGTTTCTCTAAAAACATACCTGATGAGACGTTTGACGATATAAAGAAAATTGCCGATGATGAGGTTAAGGATAAGTCTTAGGGCGATTGTTTGTTTAGGTCTGTCGCTATTCCTGTCCTCTTGTGGAAGCAGGAGGCAGGTTAGCGACACGTCTATAGATAATCGTTTGATAAGTAGGATAGAGACGATGATAGATGAGGTCATGGACCGGAAGATCGTAGAGATCAGGACATCTGATCTTAATGCTGATATTGTCATAACTGAGAGGAAATTCGATACTACGAAGGATGTGGATCCATCCACTGGGGAGCGACCGGTATCGTCCGTGACTGACTCCCATATCGTCATTGGCCGGCGGGATAGCACGGTGACGGTCGATTCCCTTGGCATTGATAAGACGATTACCGGTGTTAAGGATATTGACAAGAAGACAGACATCGAACATAAGGACGTAGATGATAAGAAGGAATCAAGATGGCCTATAGTGTGGATAGTAGCTGGTATCTTGATGATATTGTTGGTATTGGTGTATATATTGAAGAAGATAAAGATTTTGTAATTATATATTATAAAAAAAAAGGAACTATGATCTCTCACCGTTCCTTATCTAATTAGTTTTTAAAGGATATGCAAATAGCATAGAGGTCAGTCCCGGATTCGAACCGAGGTATATGGTTTTGCAGACCACCGACTAAACCGACTCATCCAACCGACCGTATCGCGAATATAAGGATTTTATTTGACCAGATGACTTAATCGACCATCTTTTTAACTAACAACTTTCCTTAAAGCCAAATAGTTCTTATTTAACTTCTGGAACCGTAGAGATAATTGTATAGACAAGTATTGTTTTTAGGTGACTCTTGTTGGAAGCCAATGAACAAGGTGGCGGCGTCATGGCGTGGGGCTGGTGGTTGCCTTCCATGGCCGGCCAGGAGCGGAGCGACTCACGATCCACCCTGCCGATTCCCTTTGGCACTTCACGCTTTAGCGCAGAAAAGAAGTAAGTATATAAATTCATTAACATTTAACATAGGTAGTAATTATGCGAATAAGATCGAACAAAAAGATGTGATAAATATGCAGATAATTTAAACATAAAGTATTTTTGGTAGTATTATTAAGATCTTTATTTACATACATACTACTGGTTTTTAAGTTAATGATTTTAGTTATCTACTTTGAATAACAAAATGCGTTAGCTAACATCAATTCATTAGTCAAGTTATTAATTAACAATAGGCGGTTATTAAAGGTAAGAATAGTTTATAATGGATTTTCCTAGAGAGGGTAGCGAAGCTTCTTAATACACATGTCACAAAATGAACAACTGTGTTTCAGGTACTTATCGTATTATTGATATAATATCATTGATATGTAGTAAAATTAGCCACGTTTTTACTTCCAAGAATCATATCTTTTTCGTATATTTGAAGTGGTTAAGATAATGGTGATATGAAGTTTGACTTGAATTACATGAGGAAATGTTCTTCTATAATAAAAGAATTTCCTGTATATACTGAGGCTGAGAAGAAGCAGATAGTTGAGGGGAGCTCTTGTATTAAGCTGTCTAAAGGTCAGCCTATATATCCACGTAATTTCAAGAAACGTAGAGATACTTTCGCTGGTGCTGACTATACCACGGCTAATCCAAGGGATATTGATCCTAACAACATCTATATACCTCCTTATTTTAGGCTTAAGATTATCATGGCTATTATCATCAACTTTGATAGAGCTATTGCGTTTAACAGGATATCTGATAATGACTTTAAGCTAGGCATGACATACCGGTTCATTTATGAGCATGTCGGTTCTTTTAAGTGTTTTGAGAAGGCTTATAGCATGGTTTCGTTGGTTGTTGACAATGAACTCTCAATTATGAGATCCATTGGTGATTATAACTACAAATGGAATATGCGTAAGATATATCCATCACGTTTCGTAAGCAAGGCTAAATTTAGATATATTGGAGGTGATGAAGATACTCCTTCTGTTAGTTCTAAGGAAAGAGCTAACAAGGCTAGAAAGGCTGCTGTAGATCATAAGGTTATGATTATGGTCAGTATTATTGATATGAAGTCAGTCAATAGTATAAAGAAGATCGTTAAGTCTGATGGTGGGCTTAAGAATGATGGTAATAGGGTTGATGGAAGAAATAACAAGGTTCTTTTTAAGAAATTCAATGATCGTCTAGTTCGCGAGGGGTTTAAGGAGATGAAGACCTCATCTTTGTATAAGTATTTGAAATTGGCGTTAGAGTTCTTGGGTGTAAGCTTATTAGAGCTAAGGTCTTTTGCTGATAGGGCTGTTTCTGATATAGAGAACGGAAAGAAAGGATATGTCCCTGATTTATGCTATCTTGATAATTATTTTGATGTCTGTTCTTTTATGGAGGATTCATGATGGATAACTTAAGTGTCATAAGAAGCGGTGATATATCTATTATTTTTAACCATGATAATGATATGTTTAACATCCAAGAGCTATCTGATTTTATTGGATGTAAGAACATCTTATCGTCTATCGTAAAAGACCCGTTAAATGGAGCTATGTACGTAATAAGGGATGTTTCTGGTCAGAAGTGGGGTGACATCGTGGCTTTGGTAAGATTCGGATGTATGTTGAATAAGTCGGTTGTAAAAGATTTGATTATTAAATGTATTAGATTATGGGTAGAGAAGTGTGATATCTCTTATAATAATGCTGGTTTATCTATATCTGATCCTATATACGATACTTTTCTTTTTAAAAGTTACATGTCGGTAGCTGGAGATAATACCGATCTTAATAGGTTTATTGTGACTCTTAGAAGTAGGATGCTTACCTATGATCTTAAGTCTCTTTATCTTTATCTAGCCATGTTTATGGCCATCAATGGAGGTATTCTTCTTAGTGAGGAAGATCTACTTGCAGCTCTTATCTTGTAGCTTCATTTGTTATATTGTTCAAATTAGTATCTTTGTGAAAAAGATATTAATATGGACCAGATAAATATCATACCGAAGATAATTCATGATAAGTTCGCCGCTAGGATTATCATGGATGATTACGATATAGAGAAACCTATCGTTATTACTGTCGTGGCTAGACGTAACGATGGTGAGTATAATACCCAGATATTGACATACCCGACATCGGGCGTTGATTATGAGGGTAATGTAAGGATGGTGTTTTTTGATGTCGCTAGGTCTCATGTTTGCCAGATAACATCGGTGTTTATCAACGGGCATGAGGTCAAGACATATTATACCGATGTCCCGGATCTTGATATGCAGGCTCGTTATGATGATAGCTTGTGCCGGTACGATAAGAAGGTTAATATGAATGATATTAGGCTGTCGTTTCAGGTGCTAGAGACACGTGATCCAAAGGTATTGCAGGTATTGGATGAGTCCGAGTGGGGGCTGCTGGAGGACAGGAAGGCGATCATCGAGATCACTACGCCGGGCATGTCCGACCCCGTTACGTTGTTTCTTGGCAAGAATCAGGTCAATACCTTTACCAGTTTAACACTAGGTCTCAATTGTTTTAATTATGATGATTGTAATGTCAAGTACCTTGATCTCCCAGACGGTATATATGATATTAAGATCATAGGTAGCCCTTCCACTTACAATTTCAGTCGCAAGTATCTTAAGACGGATCTTATACGCAGGCGTCTTGACCGGCTATGGATCAAGACTGATATCTTGTGTGAGGATAAGGATAAGGATCTTATAGGCAAGATACAGGAGATGGAGACACTTATGGCCGTAGCCGAGGCTAATGTCAGGTTGGATAATATAGAGGCGGCTCATGAGATCATTGATCGTGTTGGAGAGCTTCTTGAGATGGCTACTAATTGCGTGGATTGTTGAATTTTAAAGATATAATTATGGGTTGTAATACTTGTAAGGAAAAGGCGTTAAGGGCCGAGAGAGAAAGGATTGAGAGAAGCATGATGAATCATTCTTCTTCTACCGTTGTTAGCGATATGGAGTACGCTTCTAGAAGCACCGCTGGTTGTATGGTTATGCAAGATCCGTTGCAGACCATGGAGCGTGACGTGGTTAGTATATATAAGCAAGTTCGTACCAAGGGTGATGGCGTTGGCGTATCTTATCTTAATATGCAGAAAAAGATCCGTGAATGGATCAAGAACCTGCCGTATGGATGCCCGCCTGACGAGGAGGTGCAGGAAATGAGAAAGGAGATACTCGATGGGCGTGCAGAGCATATCAAACCTTGATAGGACGGATTTATGTAAGTCCGTAGACGAATGGCTGTCCTGCCAATGGGGTAGATATATGAGATACCATAGGTATAGGATCGGTGACAAGCCCGATATATCCTATTGGGGTAGGATAATTCGTCTACAAAGATCATTATGTGATAATGATTGCGGGTTATGTCCGGATGAGGTAAGATCGTTAAAGGAACGTGTTAATAAGTTGCTGGCATGAGAAAGTATAATTGTTCACATATAACTCCGTCCGCTTGCGTACCTTATGAGGGTGATCTTCCGGAGTGGTCAAAGCATAAGGACTCTGATGAGTGTGTTATGATCTCCGATGTGATAGAGGAGATATATGACGAGCTTACCCGTATCAGGGAGGCTATAGATGTCCGGGATCTTGGTGAGTCTTGTGTGAAGATAAATGGCGATAAGACTGTCGCTAAAATCCTTTACGCTATTGAGGATAAGATCTGCAATGGGTAATTAATGTCCTGATTTCGGGATATTAAAAATAGCCAATCGGTTTATGTTTATCATCCCGATTGGCTATTTTTGTATGTCCGCCGACTCTCACGAGGGAGCGGACATAAAGTAATTAATTATTAATCTCAAAATTAGACTAAAAAATGAAGACAGTAAATGTTTCAACAAGAAAGATGGGCGATTTTAACGTTTTTCAAAGAACTAGTGATGGTTATTTTGATGCTAACGAATTGTTGAGGCAGTGGAATGCTGTAGAGGGTAATCCGGAAAGAAATTTAAAGAGATTTTTAGAGAGTCCTAAAACAAAGGAGTTTATAGACGCTTTAATAAGTGATTTAAGCCATGGGGCAAAAATGCAGTTACCAGATACACAGGTATTTAAGATTATAAAATCAAAGACGTTGAGAGATGGATCTAAAACTATTGGTAAGGCATGGATGCATCCTTATTTATTTATCAAGTTTGCTATGTGGATAAACCCTAAGTTTGAGGTTCAGGTTATCAGATTCGTTCATGATCAACTTATAGATTATAGGGATAAGGCTGGTGATGCTTATAAGAGAATGTCTTCCGCCTTGTCTAGGATAATTGAGCCTTCAAGATTAAGGGATAAGATTCAAGATCTGGCAAGATCTGTAAATATCATCATATACGGATTGCATCAAAGCATGATAAGAAATTCCGTAGGCGAAGAGGTCAAGGCTAAGGAATTGATGGAGCTGGAGATTGATATAGCTAAGATGATTGAGTTTGGATATATAACCACAGAAGAACAGTTAAGGGATTATCTGTATAAGGTTTTGAGAAGTAAAAAGGCTCTTCCTTTGTAATTTGATTTTAAATTGTATCTTTGTGACAAAGTGAATGACAATGGTATACGGTAACAAAGAAATAGTTCGGACGTTCACCAAAAACAACCCGCCTGCCGGGTATGTGGGCGGCTCTGTTGACTACCGGGTCCCTGCCAACGTCTATTTTGGCGATACGCAGGAGGAAGCTGACAGCAAGGCTGAGGATGATATCAAGGCCAACGGTCAGGACTACGCCAACACATATGCCGACATAATACCGTCCGTATGGTATAATGATCAGGTATGCGATGAGTTTATCAAGAACAATTGCGTAAGTGGTAAGGGATCCAAGGAACAGGTATGTGTAGAGAAAGGTAGGTTTGTCTCTTACGTATCCAAGGATGACGCCAACACCAAGGCTAGGGTGGAGCTTGGGCGGATCGGGCAAGGGGAGGCCAACGCCGTTGGGACATGCTGTAAGGACTGGGTCTCACAGCCTCTTCGTGGCTTGTTTTATAAGAATGATTGTGAGGCTGGCTTATCAGGCAAGGAAGGCGTTGTATATGAGTTACCATCCGGAGCTGTCATATCTGATATATCTCAGGTCGATGCCGATACGTTAGCTTATAGGAAGTTCATGAAAGAAGGTCAGGAGAAGGCTAACACTGAAGGGAGTTGTTCCCCTGTATTCTATAATACGAAGATCGGTGATTGGTTCGAAAAGGTATGTCCGTTCGGATATAAATCAGGTAAGGTATATTATTCTATCAAAGCCAACAGGTTTAGGTCATGGATATCGGTTGAGGATGCTAACGCCAAGGCTCGTGAGGTTTTGATGGTAGAAGGACAGGAATACGCTGATCTTAATCTTGAGTGCGAAAAATGGATTGAGAATATCGATCAAGAAGATCAGTGTTATTGGTGATAATGCGTTTGTGTTTTCCATAATGTTAGATTAGTGTTTTGGAGGTAGGGGCTTATGGCCTCTACCTCTTATTGTTTCATGCACCTCGTTATCTTAGAATCAAACCAAATCTGTATCTTTGCTAAAAACATTAATATTATTCATATGTGTAATTCAGGTGGTTGTTGTCATGATCGTTCAAGGGAACGTCCCGAAGAGTGTTGTCATGGCGTTAAGATAGATAGGTTTCTTAACAAATGCCCTAACGATCCTTGTGATCCTTGCGATCGGGATTGTCAGGACGAGCCTTGTATTGGTTATGGATGTCCTATAACCTTGTATGATAAATGCGTCTTGTACTCAGGCGATGAGTTGGTAGCGGATGGTATAGAGAAAGGTACTGATATCTCTTTCGTTATAGACTCATTGAGGCGTATTATAGCGTCTAGGGATAAGCAGATAGATTTATACCATCGTGAGGTTCTGGATTTGAAGAATATTATAAACGAGCTTGTCAACACCGGTGGTAGCGGCGGGGATAGCGGAACTGGAGAGGAGGTTTGGTAATGAATGGCTGCAATAAAAAACAATACAGGCCTACTGTAGACGATACTAAAGTACCGTGCTCTACGTACATGAGTACCGATTGTATTTATCCCGGTGATAAGGTACGTGTGGAATCATTGGGATTATCCCCTAATTGCGATATGTCCGATACCCTTAACGCTATGATAAAGGCTATACGGGATAGGGATGCCGAGATATCCGAGTTGAGAAGAATGATCAACAAATTAATTTGATAATATGAGAAATTGTAATCCATGTAAGCCGGAATATAGGCCGGGGAACGAGTGTAGTATCTACAGCTCCCAGATCATATATGACGGTCAGTCGTTCCCTGAGGCAGACATCAGGAACGGTGATAGCATGAATAGCGTAATCGAGTCTCTGGTAAGGAAGCTGGTAGCCGTATCTGGTGCCACGGCGTCCATCCAACGTGACTCGTTCAAGGGCGTTCAGGCTGTCAGGTTAAGATACGAGCCGTTGAACGTGCTCAGCGTTACCTATTGTGGTACTATCGTCCCTAATGACGGATATGTCGTTTCTGGTAGATCCGTTAAGTTTAAGAAGAAATATTGCATGGGTGATGAGTTCACTGATGTTAATATCGTATATACTACATTGAATAGTAATATTTTAAATACTTCTTGTTATGGCTAAGAGAGTGTACGATACGGTCTTAGCTTCCGAGTGTGACGGTTGGGTATGTGGTGAGACCCTCAAGAAAGGATCTATCCCAGTAGATAGGTTAGAGCTTGATTCTTTATCAGAGGCCGTAAGGGAGCTTATAGAGCGTTTTTTTGAGGAGGGATGGTTGCCGGATATGATCTGTGATCTTGGTTGTGGAGGCGCCAGCGTATTTGAGATTAAGCCTACTAACTTCGAGTATCCTCCTGAGGGTGGAGAGAAGATCCTTGAGATTATTGTCGGCAAGAGTGATAAATGGACTATAACGCAAGCAGAATGATATGGCGAATAATTTAAAAGATATTCTTGCCAAGATCGAGCAAGGCTCCTCATGGGTGTCCTACGACAAGATTTCCGGTACCGGTCCCGACAAGGTGGCTATCAAGGTGGAACCGGGATGGATGGGTAGGTTGCCTAGGGAGACTTACGTGGCGGTCGAGAAAGGCAAGGTTACGAAACTCGCTACCATAACCCAGAAGGGCATGGAGCGGGTAAGCGTGGATCCGACCAATATCATGTTCGACATGGAGGGCGGGACTGCGGTCATCAACGCCAAGCTTAACTCCGCCTCGGTCAAGGCTTCCTGCCTTACCCTTGGTGGCTCGGTGAGCAAGTCTTATATAGTCTCCATGAACGTGAATGGCTTATCCATGAAGGTCCCGGAAGAGGATAGCAGATATATAGTGTATGCCGATCCTGAGGATCCCGGAGCTACCGATTTGTATGAGGCTAGTTTTGTCATAGCTATGCCTAAGAATATGGATAACGAACAGCATCATGAGATGTTCGTCTTGAACGGTAAGGTTGTTAATATCAATCAACAACCTAATGATATACCTTATATCATACTTGATCATGACTTCGATAATGTGACTAGCGAGAACGGTCAGGTTATTATCGATATCAAGTCCAATACCGAGTATGATATCGAGCTGGTATGTTGTACTTGCGGTGATGGCGGCGAGGAACCTGATCCGGAACCACCCTTTAACGTGGATCCGCAAAGGTTGACGCTTAATAAGGATGGTGATACCCAGATCGTAAGGGTAGAGGCCGGAGATAATGTTTCATGGAGAATAGAGAGGAGCTGATATGGCAAGGGAAATAGATAAGAATTGCGTTGAGGGTGATTGCTTTGCCATTAACGACAAGAGCCATGGGGTAGGCGACAATAAGCTTAACATCGTATATAAGGCTAATTATACCGGTCAGATTTGTACGGCTAAGTTCCGTATAACGTCGAAGGACGGTAAGATTGTCAAGGAATATATGATAGCTCAGGATGCCAAGCCCGTTTATTATAACATTAAGATGGTTCAGCCGTTCACCAAGGATGACTGTCTGGCTAACCAACACGGATCGGTGGTGTTATATACGGTCGAGGAAAGGACTTACAAGTCATTTATCTCGCAGGAGGACGCAGACGCCAAGGCTATGGAGGATATAGCCTTAAATGGTCAGGCATACGCCAACGAGCATGGTGAGTGTATAACCGACATCTGGTACAACACGGAACAGAGGAAGGCGTTCATACGTAATAATTGCGATAAGTTTAGTGACGGTCAGGAATATGTTTATATCATTCCTGAGGGCAAGTACGTATCTTCTATCTCTCAAGAGGACGCCGACAGGAAGGCTCTTGAGGATATTGAAAAGAACGGTCAACAACAGGCCAATTTGGAGGGTGAGTGTAAGCCTAAGGAGAATATCTATTATGGTAAGTTTAGCAAGACCTTTACCCGTAACAATTGTGACTCCACTCAATACGGTACGGATGTGGTTGTTGATGAGACGATGGTTACAGGAGACTTCAGATCTATCGTGTCTCAGGAAGATGCTAATAGCCTAGCCCAAGCCGCTGTCGAGGCTCAAGGTCAGGATATAGCCAATATCAAGGGTAACTGTGAGAAGATACCGGTATTTACCGGATCGTACTCTAAGGTATTCCAAAGAACCAACTGCCCTGAGGGTTCTACGCCTGTTGACTTTACCGTGGACGAGAAGATGTGTACCGGTTATCCGTTCACTTCTACGGTATCACAGGATGCCGCCAACAAGCTGGCGCAGGACGCTGTCGAGGCGCAAGGTCAGGCTATCACCAACGAGCGTGGCGACTGTCAGACTAACGTCTACTATAACGTAAGGATGGAGAAGACAGTCACGAGAAACAATTGTGATGAGTTCCATATCGGTCAACCTTATACTTATGTGGTAGCTGCCGGCAAGTACTTCTCTATACTTTCTCAGAAAGACGCTGACGATAAGGCCAAGGCTGATTTGGAGGCTAACGCACAACAACAAGCCAACTTAGAGGGAGAGTGTAAGGAAAAGACTATTTATTACGGTAAATATAACAAGGAGTTTACTCGTAATAATTGTGACTCCACTCAATATGGTACTAAGGTTGTCGTGGATGAGACTATGGTTACCGGAGACTTTAGGTCAACTGTATCCCAGACAGACGCCAACAACAAGGCTAAGGCCGCTGTAGAGGCTCAAGGTCAGGATGTGGCTAACGTTAAAGGTAAGTGTGAGAAAGTTCCTGTATATACAGGTGTTTATACACGTACGTTTACCCGTAATAATTGCGGTACCGGTACTGGTGGTACTTATACGGTTAATGAGAGAATGGTAGATGGTTATCCGTTTACTTCCACCGTGTCTCAGGAGGATGCAAACAATAAGGCCAAGGCCGCCGTTGACGCCCAAGGACAGGCTCTCGCTAACGTCCACGCCCTTTGCACATTCACCGGTCGCGCTTCCTTGGAGTTCACGAGAAATAACTGTGGTGAGTGTAAGATCGGATCTAAGGTGACTATCACCCAAGATATGGTAACCGGTAATCCGTTCCGCTCCAATGACTCCCAGACCGCCGCTGACGCTATGGCTATGACCGCTGTACAGGCTCAAGGACAGGCTTTGGCTAACACCAAGGGTACTTGCTCTAACGCTACTATGTATACCGGTAAGGCTAGCTTCGAGTTCACGAAGAGCAATTGTGGCGCCAATAAGATAGGAGATCCGTTCACCGTAACACAGGATATGGTAGAAGGACATCCGTTCCAGTCTTGCGTATCTCAGGATGAGGCTAACTTGGTAGCTATGGCGGCTGTCATGAACCAAGGTCAGAAGATCGCCGATGAGCGTGGTACTTGCCATGAGGCTCCTAAGTACACCGGCCATTATAGCGAGGCGTTCGAGAAGAATAATTGTCCGTCCGGATTGATACCTTCATCCGTTAACGTTACGGAGGCCGATGTCACTGGTGGTCCGTTCTATTCTTATGAGAGCCAGTTCGCCGCCGATGAGCTTGCCAAGGCCGCTGTCAAGGCGCAAGGACAGGCTATAGCCAACGATCGTGGTACTTGTGACGAGATCAAGGTGTATGTGGGTAATTATAGTAAGGAATTCACTCCTAAGTGTCCTACTTGCCAGTACGCTAATCCTATTACCGTGACTCCTGATTTGATGGGTCAGTTCTTTACGTCCACTCGCTCTCAAGAGGAGGCTGACGCATTGGCTAAGACTTACATTGACAGAATGGGTCAGGCGTTCGTTAACAAGAACTATGATGATACGTGCCATACGAAGACCGAGCAACCGGTATGGAAGACTATCGAGACCGTATGTAAGGACTGTATCTCTCAATTGCATCAACGTAATACCAATACATGTTATACTGATCCTAACAATCAAGAGCGGTATATAGCTGGCGGTAACAACACCTGTTTCTGGTTTGGTAAGGCGTCAAAGCCATTTAACCGTGATTGTGTTGACGGAGGCGTGGGTAGTTCTGTTACTGTCACTCAGAATGACGTTACCGATCCTAATCCTACTACGGGAGGTAAGTTTAAGTCATGTGTGTCACAAGCTGACGCTAACGCCAAGGCATTGGCGGCTGTAACCTCTCAAGGACAGACCGTGGCTAACTCGAAGGGTACTTGTACGTGGACAGGAAGCTATACCGGACAGGTTCAGAAGAACAACTGTGTAGACGGCGGCGTGGGAGACATGGTATCCGTAAGTAGCGACAGGCTGCCGGGACACCCGTACACTTCCAACATATCTTTGGCTGACGCCAAGAAGAAGGCCGAGAACGCCGTTCGTGGCGCCGACGGTCAGAACTACGCCAACAAGAACGGAGGATGTACATGGACTTACGTGGCAAGCCGTGACTTCTATAAGAACAATTGCGCCGGAAGCGGGGTTGGTCAGAGAATAACGGTGACCTCTACGCAAGCCAACGGCGGTACGCCTATCACCAGCAAAGTTTCTTTGGCTGATGCCAAGAACAAGGCGGAGCAGATCCTAGACCAGAAGGGACAGGATTACGCTAACCAGCATGGCACTTGTGTGTGGACCGGTACTGGAAGCGCTACATTCTATAAGGATAATTGTGGTACATGTAAACATGGTGTCGCTCTATCCGTTCCTTATAGCGCCTTAGGGTTGTCAGCGTTGACATCTACCATATCTCAGGCGGATGCCGACAGCAAGGTTCAAAACGCTTTCAAGAATGATACGGCGACTAAGACCGCCGCTCAAGCTTATGCCAACAAGAACGGTGATTGCGCCGATGATGATGATACCCCATCTTATGATGATTGGAATTATTATTGTAATGAATGCGATTATCGTAGGAGTAGGAATCAGACCAATCCTTGCTCTTCGGCCCCAGATCAAGATGAGTTGGTTGAGTCCGATTCAAGATCTTGTGGATGCGGATGTGATAATACGTATACATTGGATGGGACTAGATGTAATGGTGGTAATAGCGAGGAACATTATTCTAGTGAATGCAATCCTACAGGATATTGGCAGAATGGTGGTGAGCATTGCTGTAATCCATATGACTACACTATCTATACCAATGAGATATGTAAGGGATGTTCGGGCGAATGCGGTGATATATGTGTTCCTGTAAGTCCCCTTAAGGTTGTTAGCGCAGGTGATTTTTGTGCTTCTTCAGATAATCTGGCCAGTGAACAGGCTTATAACAAGTATAAAGAGTATAAAGACGCATTACAAAATCTAGTTGATGCTACAGCATGTCCTACGATGGTATGTAATGACTATGTATCGGCTACCGCTACCAAGCAAGGTTGTCCGGCAGGTTGTACGGCTCCAACGGCTTCCGCTTATTGGAGTGCTGGCGGAAACAATGGTGCTTGGTGTGAGTGTGATGGAGACAAGGCCGCACTTACCGCCGCAGCACAGGCATCCGCTGACGCACTCGCACAGGAAAAAGCCAATGCGAAGGAGTGTGATTGCCCGCCAACTAAAAACTGGTCAGCCAATGCTTATGCCGATGGTGATCCTTGCAATGGCGCTCCTTCGGGCACTTTATCGCTAAGGGTCAAGGTTGAGATTGAGTATAGTAACAAATGTACTACACAGAAGAGCTTGACAGTAACAGCTTCAAGTTCAGGAACTACTATCGGAAGTACGACAGTAACTATACCTACTGGATCAGGCACTAAAAAGGCCACGATATTTTTTGATCGTGGATATCCATGTAATTCTATCAATATAAGTGGAAGAGCTGGTGGTGAATGTTAAGAGTCTGATATATAATAAAAAGGAGAGGCTAATAAGTCTCTCCTTTTTTATTATTCCTCTTTAATAAGAAGCCGATATTGTTATAGATCCAGGTGGACAATCAGCCGAGAAAAACTCGGTAGAGCTAAAACTACCATTACAGATTAAATTAACTCTCTGAGTATGCATATCCCCGTTAGAGCAACTAAATGTAATAGTAGCTTGTTTTGAATTACATTCACTTCCGCTACAATTACTGCTACTATCCTGAACCTCGTACTTGACTCCCGGTGGAGACGTGTATGTCTCTGTTATGGAAGCTGAGACCCTCCTAGTACATTGTGGCTGCGGGCAATCACACTCCTTCGCATTGGCTTTTTCCTGTGCGAGTGCGTCAGCGGATGCCTGTGCTGCGGCGGTAAATCGGATCTATATCTTCCTTGATACGCTTTATTTGTTTATCGACTAAAATCATTAATATTGTAACATTAATATTAAAACATAACGCTATGGCATGTACTAAGAAAAAGAAAATGGATAAAGGAGGCAAGACCTCCGAGAAAAAGAAACCTCAAATGAAATGCGGGGGTAAGGTCAAGAAGAAAAAATAATAATTGGAGGGGGTATCCCCTCCTTAACATAGGCTCATGAAAAATTCAGAATTTGTATCTAGAATCATAAATGACATGAACTCCATAAGCAAGGACGCCCATGTCAGCAGGAGATGGATATTATCTATAGGGAGGCAGAAAGCTAGATCTTATATAGCCCAGAAGTACGCCGATGGGACGTTATTTGGGGAGGAATCATTATATACGCACATCAACTGTATGAAAATGGAAAGGGTTAGGAAGGTTGATTGTTGCTTTGATGAGTTTAAGCTATGTAGGGTACTTATGAGATCCAAGAAGAGATTGCCAGATATGATATATACCCGTATAGGTCCAGCTATCATAAAGGTATCTAATATCATGGATGATATTATATTTACCCCTATATCGTTAAGGAAATACGCTAATAATAAAGAGCGTAAATATGGTAATATAGAGCAATACTATTATTATGTCAATGACGGATATATTTATATCCCTGATATAAACATAGAGGCTGTAAACGTGGAACTTATTACCCTCGACAGGAAAGCGGCGTTAGAGTTGGGGGGGTGCGGGACGGAAAAAGACAACCCATGTAAGTCTCAATGGGATTATGATTTTATATGCCCGGATAAGCTCCTTGAATACGTTGTTTCCGAGACGTTAAGGGAAACGATAACCAAATTGCAGATCCCTACGGACGAGAATCCGGATATGGATATTAACAAGAAAACTCAAAAGATTCAGTGATGATGGATATAATAAGATCAATAATTAATTTCTTCGGTTTTAATGATCCTTTAGTCGATGGCATAGGCGAGAGGGGTATGAGGGATAGCTCTATCATAAGATATAATGAGGTACATGATATGTATGATAAGATCATAAAGGATCTTGGGAATATATCAGCTTACGTATCCAAGAATTATATCTATGACAAAATAAGGGAAAGGACTGGATTAAGCACCAGACATATTAGTAGGATATTGAATCATACAAAGAAAAAGGATCTTAGATTTATATAAGATAAAAAGGAGAGGCTAACAAGTCTCTCCTTTTTTATTGAAAATTATAACAGCGATGATTGTCAACAATTGCCTGAATCATGACCGGAGATCGTTACATCTCCACATACCACTTCTCGGCTGAAATATACACTTCCACTCTTGCTTCCGGATCCTGGTGGAATGGTGAAGCTAGCGCTATTGATCTGCTCTTCTCCATTTTGTGTATATCCTACACCACTTACAGAACCAGATATAGATTTACTACATTGATTATTATATGTAATCGTAAATCCTCTTGACGTGACAAGTTGTTCATGGCTCATACAATCATTATTCATAGATACTGACCATGACCATGTCTTCACCTGCGGGCAATCACACTCCTTCGCATTGGCTTTTTCCTGTGCGAGTGCGTCAGCGGATGCCTGTGCTGCGGCGGTAAGTGCGGCCTTGTCTCCATCACACTCACACCAAAACAATTGAAATGTTCTTAAATCAGGATAATATTATTATATTTGCGGTATGGATATAAAATCGTTTAAGATATTAAATCAGTATTTTCTCCGGTTCTATAGGTCAATAATGTCTAAGAACGGTAAGAGGAGGAAGCATACGATCGTGGACAAGAATGATATTCTTGAATGTCAGTCGTTGATATGGAAAGTCATACGTGATAAGTATCTGGAGAATGAGGGTGGGGTTTATATAAATAACATTGGTTATTTATGCCATAAGATCAATCCTAATCGCAAGATATACTTGAATAAACTTACGGGTACTATCAACAGACGTGGAACGGGTGGATACTCTTATGTCCATACGTGTATTGATTTCATGCCAAGGAACAGGTATTTCCATCTCTATATTTCTCCCGCCTTGAATAAGGAGTGTAGATTGGCCATGGAATCAGGTAGGAGATATAAGTTCTTGTACCGGGAAGTTGAATCGGAGAGTAAGGTATTTGGAGTTAAATGGGTTTATAAACTGTGAAAGTTTCTATGATCCAGTTAGCTCGTGAGGGTAGACTGGATTTTTTTTGTATCACGGATTCAAATACATATCTTTGTGCAAAAGACTTGAATATGACAATAAAAGGCTTATTGGCCGAGATCAAGGCCGATTTACATAAATACGACGATAGCGGAGCTATAGACACCTCGTCTGTTTATAGGTGGGCTGAGATCGCCTTGAAAAGGTTTGGGGGTGTTATAGCCGTCATATCCGAGGCGGTTGTAAAGACCAGCAACAAACAGGCGGTATTACCTTCTGATTTCTTCGACATGCTTGACGCCTATAGGTGTGAGCCTCTTGTCTGTGAGATTCCGGGGGGCGATAAGGCTAAGGCTGACCTCCAACATGAGATCGGCTGGGTCGAGCGCACCGAGCGCGGCTTCCGTTGGAACTCCTGCACGGAGTGCTGTAAGGAGGAGTTTGAGAAGACGATCACGGAGAAAATATATATCGGGTCTCACGAGGTTCGCTTCCATTACCATCACCCCGTAAGGTTGTCGATAGGTCGTGGGTTGAGGCGTGATTGTGCCGCCGATAAATATCGGGATAAATATGCTTGGGATAATTATGATATAACTATATCCGGCAATACTATGTATACCGGGTTTGATGGATTTATTTACATCATATATCGTGCTACGCCCAAGGATGATGACGGTCTCCCATATATACCCGAAACGGCGTTAGGTTATCTTGAGGATTATGTCGAGACGTATATTAAGATGAAGATCTTTGAGAACGCCGCTGTCAATGGCTTGATACAGGGGGCTGGTGACGCTTATAAGCTATACGCCCAACAGGAGCCGGGTAAGTTCGCTAGGGCCATGAAGGAGCTTAAGATGTCGATGATTACCTTAAATGATTATCGGGAGCTGGCTGAGGATAACAGGAGGAGGATGTTGTCTTATGAACGGATGTGGCCTAATACCTTTGATAAATATATAAAGTTGGTATGATATGAGAAGAAGGTTTATAAATAAATCAAATGTCGTTTTCACTGGTGGTTTTATGTATTATTATCAAGATGGTACTGCTTCCAGTGATTATAATGGGAATGATCTTAATGGCATTCTTATAGGTCCATTTGTCACTAGTGGGGTTAATCAATATTTTTGTCTTAGCCATTCACTTGATGAGCAAGCACAGTTAGGTGAGGTATGGGAGGCTGGATATCTTGGTGAGGCCCTTTGTTTGTATGATATAGATGTTGAGACGTATAATGATTGGTTTACTAATATACAAAGTACTTCTTTTGATCATAGTATATCCCCCGCTTTAGATCTTGCGTATTCTCATAAGCTTAAAATACTAGGTGTGGATGTTTTACCACATATATTACCGTGTATATGGTTATGGGATATTATAATTGAGAATATAGATGAGATAAATAATATGATTATTGAAGCTGGGGGTAATCCTATACTTTTGGATGCTCAGTATTGGATGCTTGATGGATGCTATTTCCCACAGGGAATATGTCATTCTGGGGTTGATCCTGAATATATAATTAAATCTGTGTTTGATGATGCTAGGGTTAGGGCTATATGTCCTGCTCTTGAGAATGTGATAATAAAATAACGATATGGCAGATTGGATACATTTAGATAAGACAAGTGGTACTGGTCCTGCTGAGGTTAAGGTTACCGCTGACCTTAATGAAACCGGCGAGATACGTCAGGTGACATACAAGGTCATAAAAGAGGGTACCAAGGAGGAAAAGACGTTCGTGTGTAGGCAGGAGTCTGTCCCGGTGGTGGTCATCCCGGAGTTCGATTACCTTGTGCTTAGGTATATCTGGGCTGACGAGGACGGCATTGACTTTGACACGGCTACCGGTTTCGACAACACTGGCCTTCCGGACGTGGACGGCAAGCTGGTTGGTTGGAGTAAACAGTACCAGACCACGCAAGAACGGGTAGGTGATTATCTTATCCATGGTGGTGATAACATGGAATCGGGTAATGAGGCTGCCTTGATCCAAATGGGGCCGTTACTTGATGGGGGCAATTATGACAAGCTCCCACTTGAGATCAAGTGTGGCATATACGGCAACTGGTATGGAGGACGTGGAACAGGGAATGTCACTATCAAATTCACCGCATATAAGGGTGGAACTATGGAAAAGCGTGGATATGATTTCGTTAACATCGGGGGTGAGGAGGTTTATACCGGTGACGCTCCCACTAACGTATCCGCCCATGGTGAGGATAATTGGCAGAATATAAAAACCTTGTATTCCAAGGTAGGTACGATGATCTACAACAAGGAGTCCCGTGACTGCATTGTAAGGATTGGTGAATGATTTTTTTAGAATGATCATAACTATATTCAGCTCTCTTGCCCGTGAGGATAGGAGAGTTTTTTTTATTTTTTTTTAATCCTTTACTTGTGACATATTTGATCTTCTATTGTATAGAAATAATCTAGCTTTGCCGAAAACTAATATTATGATCGCATTAAATGATGTCAATAACGAACTCCATGTCCGGTTGTATATATTGGAGGTGCTCAAAGACTATGTTCGAGACGATGATTTTGATGAGCTTCTAGACAGGGCTTTGGATTTTGTCATGGAAGGCGCTTGTATGCCTAAGGTCCCGGTAAAAGATACTACTATGAGCGATATATCGAGAAGCATGTTAGCTTTGGCCACGGGAATAGGGATAGATGAGAGGATAAACAAAAGCCCTTTAGAATTAGCTTATGATAGATGTAAGATGAGATATGTCTTTGATCCTCATAATCGGGATATACATGGCGTGGTCGTAGGTTATTCAACTGACTTTAATAGTCTGGTAGCCGTATGCGATGAGGGATCTAAGAAAGGGATGGACAAAGGATCTACTGATTTTGTGGATGTCAACGAGAGATATGTTACTAACGGTTTCTTTTATATATCCGTAGAGGAAGCTGACAAGCAATCAAGCTACATGGGTGGAAATTCGTAATTATTATGTTTTTTGTACTTTACCACGAGACGTTTTAAAGTGTTTAGTCTTCCTCCTGACTTGCGAAAGTTGGGAGGATTTTTTACATTTGTGTGATTTGAATGTTTTCGCATAATACGTACAGTTTTTACTAAGATCCGGCGTGTAAGTGATTATCCGCCGGATTTGTTATCTTTGCGAAAAACAAGACATCGTGCAGAACAATTCTAACATAGCGGTTCCCGACTCCGGGATGAACAGGGATAAGCATCCACAGGATCTATCCCCGTCCGAATACAGCTTTGCCTTGAACGCTACCATAGAGGGTGACGATGGGAGTCAGCTTAAGATTCAGAACGAGCCTAGTACTCTTTTATGCAAGCGATTCGATGGCTATAAGGTTATTGGGTATAAGAATGATATAGCTGGTGATAATACTTATTTCTTTCTATCTAATCCGGATGATAATACGTCTAAGATCACGTTCATGCGGTCATTGGATTATATCAAGACCGTAGAGGATCAATTGGCGGGATCGGGAAAGGATATCCATCGTATCCTTGGTGAGAGGCTTGAGGAGTCGGATGGTCGTTTCGATGAGATATGTGACTTGATGGAGGTTCTGATAGAGGACGGGGTTGATGACCCTTGCCTTAATTTCTCCATTCATCACCCGATATTCGACATAGAGATCAAGGATGAGAAATGCGGTAAGGTGATATACTGGACCGATGGATATAATCCCCAGCGATATGTTATGGTTGACAAGGCTCTTAATCCGGATGATGATGGTGATTTCTGGTATCATTATCATGGATATAAGACATGCGGGGATGAGAAACCAATAGAAAGGTGTAGGCTGGCTTGCGAGAAGCTGCTGGTGTTTCCGTTGCTGACCGCCCCATGCGTGGAGCCTGAGGTCGTGGAGTTCGGGGGAAACCTGCGTGCCGGGACCTACCAGTTCTGCGTGGCGCTGTGCGATGAGTTCGGAATAGAAAAGACCGGATATTGTTCATTGACCAATCCTATCATGTTATTCGATCGTCAAGACATAGTCATCCGGGATGGCTTATGGGGCAAGTCAACCAACATGGGTATTCGCCTTACCGTATCTAATATAGACAAGCAGGTATCTCATTATAAGATAGGTGTTATACAGAACACGGTTGGGTATAATGGCGAGCAAAACCCGGTTCTTGAATATTTCATAGAAGGCATACATCCGATAACGGAAAGGACTATTTATTATCTTACGGATCAGTATAGCGAACGTACGACCATGGAGAAGTTATCCAAGGAGATACCGGTATATAAGACGGCCAGAGGGATGACATCTGTCGGGAATCGTCTTCTTCAATATGGCTTGACCGTGGAGAATGAATGGAATCTTCAGCCGGTCGTTAACTTCTTGGGTCATTTTGTAAAATGGCAGACATCCATAGCCACGGAGAATCTGTATAAGGATGGTGTGGCTTGCTCTAAATACGCCTCGTTCATGCGTGACGAGGTATATCCGTTGGGTATAAGGTTCTTTACCAATACAGGATACAGGACAGCTAGATTCCCGCTTATCCCTCGTCCGGCCACAAGGGAGGAGATGGAGGTTATCGTTGATGAGGATGGTAACTCGGATGACCTGTCGGCGGCGTCGGTGCTGGAGAACAACCCGCAGTGCGCCGGGAACAGCCGCCGTCATCTTTGGCAGTTCAAGAACACGGCTAAGGTTATAAATGATCCTACATGGGGATTCGGGGAGTTGAGTGGCAATTGCAAAAATCAGATAGATATAAAGCAGCTAAGATATGTCGAGCAGGAATACGCTGTCGTAGGTGAGACGCAATTCGCCATAAATACGATGGGCGCAAATGTAGAGATTGGCGAGGCGATAGATTATATAGCTGATAATATAGAGAATATATGTGATATCGTGGAATCAGGGGTAGGAGACGTAAGCGAGCTTTGCGCCGCTATTTCGTTACCTGAGGACAAGGATAATATCAAGGCTCCGGATTTCCCTTCTGGATGTGATGATGTCAAGAGAACGGATACGCAAACGATATTGGATAAAAACTCCTTGGTGGATCCAAAGATTTTTTATACGTATAAATCGGAAAGTGATTATATTGAGACTGAGCCTACCACATTGATGCAAAGTAACGCGGAATCGCAAAATAAATTTGCTGTTTTATGTGATTTCTCCAATTACTCTAATGGCGCTTTGAATATCATAGATCGTGTTCAGTTGTGGCTAGATGGTCAGAACGAGGAGCATTTCCCCGCTGAGATAGACGCATCGGCCTTGGCGTTATGTCAAGACATGTCCAATGTGAGACAATTATATGATGAAGGTATATGTACCAGAGGATGCTCAATAAATAATCCTTATACCAATCCTACAATAAATGACGTCCAACTACCCTCGTTCCAGGGAGGAAGGTCTTTGGGTAAATGTACTTACTTTTATGAGTATCCGGGATGGGAAGGCAAGAAGCAGACCGAGACGATGCTTGATATGTTGATGAATACCATGAAAGAGTATTTCCCTCAATATACGAGAGAGTATGATATTGAGAGGGCTATGTGTATCATAAATGAGCAGGATAGGTCTAAATACAATACTGGTATATCTACCGATTGGGAACATCGGGTATCGATTCAGAATGATATAGATGCCAAGACTAGTTGGTGGGGAAGGAGCAATGTCACCTACTTTAAATTCTATCCTCATGTGTCATCTTATGCTAGATGGATAGAATTGGATTATCAGAAATACGCAGATGGATACCCAGGCATGAGTGATGTATTCATGTATATAGAGATGATGGGTAATTATAATTATCCGGTTGGTGACTCATCCTCATACGGGAAGGTTCGTATCACGTTTTTCTCTGACATGGAAGGTACTATAGCCCCTAACCCTTTGGCTAATGACGCAAAGAAAGGGGTTGTGGTGGATTATGTGGATCATAAGATATTTATGATGCCTAAGTACTTGTTCTGGAATGAGGATAAGACTACTTTCCATAAGATATATGTTTGTATCGAACCTGCTGTATGTGTCTTCCTTACCGGTTTCGCCATGCGGAAGGATATGAAGGAGCTGTCCGGATTCTACACGGCTAGCACTGCCATCTTCCCGGCCCCGTTTTGTTTTGGCATCCGCCCTATGGAGGTTAAATACATATTTTTTTACGCTAAGCAGTTGAAATTAAAAAGATTCGTCACCTTTGAGGCTCAGTGTGTGTCATGTGGTGATAAGCCGGCTGATTGTGCTCCTCGTCCATATGAGTATGGTGATTTTAGCTATTGGGAGTCTGTTAACAAGTATCCCGCTAATTTCGAGTTGTATGATTCTAGTAGGATAGGTATATCTTCTGGAAGTTCAACGAGGAAAGGCATTATCGATTCGTTGACTAAATATTATGGTACCCCTAATTCCGTAGGTGGTAAATCTTATTTTATCGGTAATGGGTCTGGCGCTGATTATCCTAATACGTCAACCGTCTTATGCCAGAAGCCTATAAGACATTATAAGTTCCCGGATAATTCTATAGCTCCATTCATGGGCAACCCCGCTCAGTTGACTGGACAATATGGTGTTGACTCATATATCTATCCTATGGGCGTGATGCTTGATGATGATATTGTTAACGAGTTTTTGGATATAGCGGTAGAGAACGGTCTTATAGATAAGGACAGGCGTGACTCTATTATCGGATATGAGCTGTATCGTGGGGATAGGACGTTGGATAAAAGCGTTATAGGAACGGGTTTGGCATATGATATGTATAAATATGATGATCCGGACGGATCGGTTAACTTGTATCCTAATTACCCATACAATGATTTATCTGATGATATATATATCTATAGCGATACCAAGCGTGATAAATTCATTAAACACCCATTCAATAGAAAGGGTAATTTATGGTACTCTTTTTTAAGTCCTGATATAGCCTTTAATAAGCCGGACGCTCCTACGGAATGTTTGGTAGATGGTTATCAGTTAGGTAAATCATCTGGCGTATTCAGGGAGGTTGAGGATCATCCAAAATGGACGATATTAGGTCAAAGGGCATACAGCCTTGCCACGTCCTTAGCTACGGTAGAGGCTATGGCCAACTTAATATCGGCTATAGCTGAATACACGTACCAAGCGGCGTCTCAGCAATACGTTGGGGCCGGCATGATGATATTGGGCAACCCTGCCGGCATAGCGCTTACCGCCATTCGTTTGGCTACGGGTATAGCCAAGGCAACGTCCCAATCGGTTGTTGATATAGGGAAATATAGATATCAATGGCTTACTGCTTTGATAGATAGAGGCCCAAGATATAATTACGCTTATTATTATACGTCTGTAGCTCATTACAATTTATTTTATCAAGACAAGAATAAGTCCGATTTACGGGGATTGTCCACATCCAAATATATCAAGACAGGGTTATTCCCTATATCCGATGTATCATCACAAGGTGATACTATTGGGGGTAAACCGATCGTTATAAATAATTTGGATAGAGAGCACTCGTTGTTCATATCATTCGGCATGGATAAGTATATGCTTGAGTATCCGTCATTGATTACCAGCTATGACACGAGTCGCATCCAGAATGATTGTAATTATAAGAACGACGAGGTGGCCGGATTGACACCTTATTCTATAGCTAAGGAATCTTTCGTGGCCTCTCCGTATATGAGGATAAAGAAATATTCTCCCGCTCAATATGGTAAGATAGAGGATGTAAGATGGGTATCGTTAGGTGGATGTGGGTTGATGGACAGCGATAAGCGCAAACCGGTATTTGGAGGTGATATATTTATTACCCGGTTCTCGCTGAAAAGGAAGATGCCTATGTTTTATCTCACTCAGTTTGGTCAAGGAGATATGATACCTTTCCCTTATTATGATTATCGTAATATCGGATATCCTCATTATTTTATCAATTATGATACTGGTGAGGATTATCTTAATAAGACGGATAGCGATACCGGTTCTTTATATTCGTTCCCTAGTCGTAAGAGCGCTTATGACATGGCTTGCAGGTCAGGGGGTATGTATCTTATGGGAAGGTTTTTCTTATACTTTTATGGTATCCCCCAATTCCTTGTGGAATCGGAGATCAATTGTAATTTCCGTATAGCTGGACCTGAACCTTATGAGGGGTTTTATCCGGAGGTAGGGGATTATATATCATGGACTCAGGAGCGTAACGTCCCTATATCAAGGGATAATGTGTTTAAGATGAGTCCTGTATATAAGAATCGCTTTACGTTAGGTGGTAGGTCGTTGCCGGAGACATATGATAGCAATTTCTGGGATTGTGCCTACCAAAGACCTAACGGCGTCATATGGAGCACCGCCGACGTGTCGGAGAACGGCATGACCGATCCTTGGCTGTCGTACAAGCCTATGGATTACCATGAGTTCAAGACCTCGTTCGGGAAGCTTATAAGCATGAAGGGAATAGAGTCGGATCAGATACTAGCTCGCTTCGAGAATCAGGTAGGACTATATAATGCTATAGACGTGCTGGCGGAAAGAATATCCCCGGAGAATAGTGAGCTAGGGGCAGGTGGGCTTTTCGCGTCTCGTGGAATTGAGTATAATAATACGACGTTAGGATATTCCGGGACCCAGAGTCGGGATATGATCAGTTGCGAGTTTGGGCATTTTTGGGTCGATTTAAGGCGTGGTCAGGTGTTTAAGGTAGATTCTAATGGTAGGAATCTTACGGAGGTCACACCGGGGCTTAGAAACTGGTTTAAGGAGCATCTTCAGATGAAGATCATCCGTAGCCGGATATATAACGCTGATACGGACGCTGAGTTGTCTTATTATGATATCGATAACAAGTTCTTTGGTATAGGACTGTCCATGGGCTGGGACAATCGGTTCAAGAGGGTTCTGATAACCAAGAAAGATTATATACCGGTAGGGAATCCGGGCGAGTACCAATTCCGTGGCGGCCGGTTCTACAGGAACGGGCAGGCGGTGGAGCTACAGGACGCCAGCCATTTCACGGACGTCTCGTTCACCGTTGGATATAACTGCCTGAAGGGTGAGTGGAAATCATATTTATCCTACACCCCTGATTATTATATCGAGCACCAGCATTATTTCCAGTCTGGAAAGAACTACTCAAGTGAAAGTCAGGAGATAGGGTTATGGTCTCATGGATTGACCAACCAATCGTATCAAGTATTTTACGGTAAGCTATATCCGTTCGTTATAGAGGTCCCGGTACGTGAGCAGTATGTGAATAAGATCCTCACGAACTACCAATATCGGATGGATGCCAGAAGATATCAGGATGAGGTTAATTATCAGATTCGTAGGACAACCGGGTTCAACAAGGCATGGTTTTATAACGATACCAATAACAGTGGAGAGCTTCGAATGACTATAGCGGAGAAGAGCAACATGTATCAGAGGTTAAGGTATCCTATAACCAATGATGATAGCCGTGAGATACTGGTTACGGAGGTTGATCAGAAGATAAATATAAATGACTATTTTAACGAGGTCAAAGACGATACGAACAATCTCCCGATATGGGTTAAGGATGTGAATGATATTGGCCGGGAGATCAACCCTAGGGCCGTCGATTATCATCGGAGGTGGCGGGATCGTCTTCGTGGCGATTGGTTCTTGGCTAGGTTCGTGAATGACATTGAGAGTAGGTTCAAGATGATAGTTCGTTGGTTTAGCAATGAGGAGAAAGTTTATTGATTTATTAACATATAGGGGGGGGGTATTTTGCCGCCTCTCCCTTGTATACTAAAATGATATGGAAGATTTTATTGGTAAGTACGATGGTAATCAAATAGACAGTAGACTTGATAAGGTCAAGGATATGGTTGGCGCCACGGCATCCGGGGCTGGTGTTGCGGGATTGGTTCCGGCTCCTGCCGCTGGCAAGCAGACGTCTTTTCTTCGTGGTGACGGAACATGGGCGGAAGTAGATATTAATGATGACAATACATTTGTTAATATGTTGGCTGATGTTATGAAAGATGAATCTATAACCCAGTCTCAATATGATACGATGATTGGTTATCTAGCCAATCCAGATGAACCGTATATTTTTAAGCCTACGGATTATTTTCTTAAAAAATATGATGGAGGCTATTTATTTAATTATGTTTTGGCTGTCAAGGAAGGGGATAGTAGTGGATTTAGGGTTATAGTTGATCTTTTTTATCCCGGATATTCTCAGTATGCCACTTCATGTGCAATAAAATCCGATTTATCTTTTGAATCGTCCTTTACTGGATCTGGTATTTTCCCTGCATCAGATGGAGTTTTAAGTTTAGTATCTACGGGAATGTCTCCTGATTCTATTTTAGTTGACATACAAACGAAGGGGACAGGGAATAAATCTCTTATGGATGACGGTACGTATAAGGAAGTGCAAGCAAGGGATGACGTAGAAAATTCTTTTTTGACTATTGTCTCACAACTTATAAGGGATCAACCCGCTACTTTGTCTCAATCTCAATATAATACCATAAAATCGTTGTTTAAGGGGAGTACCACATCTGCTTTAAAGATCGTTCGCCCTAGTGAGTCTCTCGTAAGGGATAGTAATATATTTAATATTAATGATTTGTTGGTTATTTATAATCATGATACCGGTAGTATTAAGGTTTTGATCAGTGGCTCAGGTAATTTCGTAAATATGGGATTTATAGACTTATGTATTAATATTTATTCTAATTCGAGTGTCGAGTATATTTCTTCCTTGATAAATATTGTAGCGGGAGATGATTCTGAAATAACACTGGTAAGAGGTTATAACTCAACTGAAGATAATATTAAAATTGATAATCAGCTTCATATGAAGATGAAAGGGGATGGGAATAAAGCATTGATGGATAATGGATTATATAAGGATATAAGAGGTATAGACATATCAAGTTATCTATTAGAACCTGATTCCGTCACCATAGTATCATCTATAACCAAATCAAAATATGATGATATAAAAAGTTATATTTTAAATAATAATCATATGTATCTTTCTTTTAGTATGTCTGGCTCCGGTACTGATGTAGCTTTTAATTCGGATATTATGGCAAGTTATATTTATGATGCCGCTTATTTGGTATTTTTTGATCCGAATGCTCAAAAAATGAGTAAGATAAAAATTGATTATAATACTTATGAGGTAAGTACTATTGTAATTTAAATATTTGATGTTATGGCAGCAGGAAAAACTAGCAGTAAAAAGAAGGGCAAATGCCCGAAGTCGGGATGTATCAAGAAAGTAGGGAGTGATTGGCGAGTGGTTAGCAACAAGACCGGTAAATTATGGCCGGCCAAGTACAAGTCGAGGGATTCGGCGAAGAAAGCCTTAGCGGCTTATCATATGCATTAATAGTATAGGCGGGTAGGTGATATGGATCATGTACCCGCCTAATGTTTTAATCCGCATCTGATTATACTTATCTTTGTGAAAAAGAAGATTTATGGCAAAGAAGAACAAGCGGGAGGAGATCCCGTCGTGGATAAAGGATTTATATAAGGAGGATCTTGATCGTGTCGTAAGAGGCGAGCGTCCTATGTATTTCAGGGGTATGGATGATAGTCCTTTAAGGAACGTATCCCCGGAGTTTGATATTCTTAGCGGAGGAGCCGCAGTTAAAGGCATGAATGGGATAAGAGGTACGTTATCCCCGTTGAATAACGGTATGGGTAATTATAATTTCAGCCTCAGGGGTATAAATAAGAAGATCGGTGAGTTGGTTGATGAGGCGGGGCTATATTTACCTGAGAAATTAAGGCCTGTATATCGGACTGTGGTGGATGCTATGTCGAGTTCCAAGGATAAGGGGTTGGGTCATATCACGCAGCCGTTGGCCAACGCCCTGTACCCGGCGGACGAGCGGCGGAACCGGCGTCTGGACGGGGAGCATCCCGTTGGTTATGTGGATGCCATAGACGGCATATGGCCTAGGGAGAAATACGGGCTATGGGGAGAGAAGATTGAAGAGAAGCAAGATGGAGGAGAGATAGAGGATATAGCAAGAAAGATGTATAGATCTGATCTTGATCGTGTGATATCCGGTCAATCTCCTATATATTATAAACAGCTTGATGATAAACCTCTAGATGATACCCATCCAGAATTTGATGTCCTTACCGGTGGTGTCCCTCTTAAATCTGCTCCTTCTTACAAAATGGGGATAGTTGGAAAGGGTAATGTATTTGACAATCCTTGGGAGTCAAGTATTTATGGTAGGATATTTGATAAATTGGATGACTATGCTAGCATCCCAAATGATGTGTTTACTAAGTATTTGGGTAAGACATTGAGAGGGATAAAGAAAAGGATACCGGATAAGGATGATAAGAAGAAATTTCAGAGTGTAGCCGAGAAGGTTGTCAATCGTGTTTATGAGGATTTGGATTATTATGTAGGTCTTGGTTCTACTATGCTGGTTGATGATAAGGAGGAGAAAGAAGAGGGAGGCCCTGTAAATATCAATCGCTCTTATGGTTCTGGCAAGTATGTAATTGATCCTCGTAGATCAGAGGATAGCAAGATGGTTGTGTATGATGAGATATGGGATTATCTGACCGATAAGAAGGGGATACCACAAACACAAGCTATCGGCATCCTATCGAACATCGCCGCCGAGTCCGGAGGGGATACCGCTGCCTTAGGAGCCGCCGGTGATTTTGGCATCCAACAATGGCTTGGGCCGAGGAAGAAAGAGTTACAACGTAGGTATGGTAAGAAACCGACATTAACCCAGCAGCTTGATTATCTCGTGGATGAGTATCAGGGTAAGGTGCCGGGATTAGGATGGAACTACATTAATCAAGGCAAGTTCTTTGACAAGGACGCTCAGGGGAATGAGTATAACTATTATATGTATTCTAAATCCGATTTCGATAACGCTGTCAACTACAAGGATGCTACCGTGGCATGGAATCAAGGATACGGTAGACCTCTTGGATCGACCTTAAGAAATGAGAAGAGATTTGAGTTCGCTGATGTATTCGCTAATAGGTATGGTGTCCCGGAGGACGAGCCAATGAAATACGAGTTCGGGCAGCGGGATTCGGGCACGGGGGACGGAGGTCAGCAGCCTATACCTGAGACGGTAGCCCCTGCTGATCCTTCTTTGGCTTCCCGTCCTACCATGGATAGTTGGTGGGAGAAGGAAGGCCAAGACCTATTATATAAGATGTTATCTCAATCAGGAGCCAATAAGAAGGCTATAGAGGATATCGCCAGTAATATTAAGAACGATCCTCAATCGGAAGCTCAGATACGTGAGGCCGATCGTATGCGTAAGGAACAGGCGAAAAGGCAGTTGGTTCTTAATATGATACCGGGATTAAGTCTTAACATAAAAGGTATGAGTAGATCTCAAAATTAATGTTACATTTGTGAAATCATTAAACGTTTTTGATATAACCTCAAATAATATATAAGGTGTTGAAATTTATTTAATATTTTATATATATCCATATAGGATCAGGTTATTAGCCTAAGCCTTGAAATATAGGCTACGTTATTGGAGAATATATAGTTACCTACGGATGTTTATCCAAGTCCGTAGCTCTAAGGTAAGTGATTAAACGTTGTTTGTATTTGTGGCACAGTGTTGCTTATAAAAACCTATAATAACATTGGCGATGGGTATATTACAGAGTGAGATATCTCTGATTTATGTTGAATAAACATTTTAATGGTTTGTAATAAATGGTATATGTACAGAATATAGAAGGTAAACTTATGATGCCTACGACAAGGCACGGAAAGGTTAGACGGCTGCTTAAATTAAAGAAGGCGGTTGTCGTAAATCTATGTCCTTTTACTATCCGTTTGATGTACGAAACAACAGATTACAAACAGGAAATTGTATTAGGCGTTGACGCAGGTACAAAACACGTTGGTTTGTCAGCTACAACGAAAAGCAATGAACTTTACGCAAGTGAAGTTATTCTAAGAAGTGATATAACAGATCTTTTAGCAACAAGGCGTGAGTTAAGGAGTACAAGACGAAGTAGGTTGAGATATAGAAAACCAAGATTTAATAACCGTGTAAAATCGAAGAAAGAAGGATGGATAGCTCCATCTGTATCTCATAAGATAAATGCTCATACACGTGTTATTAATCAAGTTTATTCTATTTTACCTATTTCTAAGATCATCATAGAAGTAGCTCAATTTGATACTCAGAAAATCAAAAATCCTGATATATCGGGAAAAGATTATCAAAGTGGAGATCAACTTGGATTTTGGAATGTACGTGAATATGTTCTTTGCCGTGATGGTCATAAATGCCAGTATTGTAAAGGGAAATCAAAAGATAATATTCTTAACGTTCATCACATAGAATCAAGGAAGACAGGTGGTGATTCTCCATCTAATTTGATAACTTTATGTGAAACTTGTCACAAAGAGTATCATAAAGGTAATATAGATTTAAAAATCAAACGAGGTAAATCTCTTCGTGATGCTTCTGTTATGGGTATAATGAAATGGGTTCTTTATGATAAATTGAGATCTATTTATCCTAATGTTAATATGACATTTGGTTATATTACAAAATACAATAGGATCAACAACGGTATTGAGAAATCACATGTTTCTGACGCGTTTACAATATCTAAAAACTTTTGTGCTAAAAGACTTGGATTCTATTATAAAAGGAAATTAGTTAGAAGGCATAACCGTCAGATACATAAGATGAAAATACAGAAAGGTGGTAAAAAGAAAATGAATCAATCACCTTTTAAAGTATTTGGATTTAGGTTATTTGATAAGGTTATGTATCAAAATGATTGTTATTTCATATATGGTAGAAGATCTTCTGGCTTTTTTAATATTCGTGATATAGATGGTAAAAATGCCAAGGATGTATCATATAGAAAATTGAAACATATTAGTCATGGATTAAATAGTATAGTAATTGATTGCAATCGTATATGAATGGTATATATGTATTATAATGTTGTTTATTAATTTAAATAATTTTGAGTGTATGAAGAAGTTATTGTTTCTATTAGTTATGTTGTTGGCGCCAATGGCGTTGATGGCTCAAGAGATAATCCCATCAGAAGGGACTATCACCATTGATCTAACTACCTTTACCGGCATCATGGCTTTTGTCACGATGTCAGCTACCCAACTAGCCAAGGTTGTGCCGTATATTGACACCCATAAGTGGGCTAAAGTCCTATCCGCCGTAGTCATAGGTATGCTGGTTTGTATATTAGCGTGGCTACTAAAGGTGTCTCCATTGCTTATAGGGAGTGAATGGTGGGAGGCTTTATTATATGGAGTGGCTGTAGGTCTCAGTTCTGCCGGTTTCTATGATTTGGTTAAGGCTATAGGATCATTATTCATAAAAAGAATTTAATTCTGTACATAATAATAGCATTTGCTGAGAGACTCATCGTTGTGAAATGATGAGTCTCTATTTTTTTTAAACTATCTTTGTATCAGAACGAAATTAATTTGATATGGGCAAATATGTAATCAAGAGGAAGATACCTAAATATCAAGAGGCAGGGGAAGTTGATCCTATCATGCCTGGTAATGTTGTTGGTCTTCAAGGTATTGGGGTGGAGCCTTTGGTTTCGTCTACCCAGATAGGATTTGATATTCAGCAGCCTGATATTAATGCCATTGATACAAGTGATTTGAGTGCTTTGGTTGATAGTAATAAGAAGGTTGACAAGTCTGGTAGTACGGATATTTTTGACTTCGCTACCATCCCTTATTATGGCGCTGATGATATAGGATCTAGGTTCACTCAGATGGGTCGTGGTATAGGGCGTATGAGAAGCGAGGGATATGGTGATTTATCCACTGGGGCTAAAACAGCTAATACGATAACCACCATAGCCTCAGGAATTAGTGGTATCATGGGGTTGGCTCGTAACGTGGTTTCTGGGATAGCGTCAGAGAAAGGTACTCGTACTAATATCAGGTTGGCTCAGGAACGTGAGGCTAGGCAAAGAAGGCAATCCCAGATGCAGTACAAGGATGGTGGGGGTGTTTATCTAGGGCCTAATAATAGGTTCGATAGCGGAAGCCTTACCGGTGAGTACCTGTATCCGTTACCTAAGTCAATGGAGGATCAAGCCAACGTAGAGGTCGAGAAGGGTGAGTACGTGACACAGCCCGGAGAGACGCCGATGGAGGCTATGGGGCAGAAGCACGCCGATGGTGGAACGCCCGTTTCCTTGGAGCAGGGGACGAAGGTTATTACCGATGATACCACCATAGAGCCGGATTTCGCCAAATACATCAGGGATACGTATGGGATTAAGGCTACGCCTAAGGATACGTACGCCACGTTAATGGATAGGTATAAGGCTAAGATCGGTCTTAAATCGGCTTACGATGACCAGAAGAAGGCTTTGGATAAGTTGAAGAAAAACGATAAGATAGATGATGAGAATACAAGGCGTTTAAACGCCTCCGTATTGTCAAAGGCTATAAATGATAGCAACGATACCGTTAATGGGTTAGAGGGAAGATTTACGGACTTCGCTAATATCATATACAAGGAGCAGGAAGACCGGAAGATGAAGAAGGATGAGGATACGTATTTCGCCAAGGGAGGTGAGATAGATAATATTATATCCAAATCCATGAAAGAGTATGGCCTTACGGAGGAGGATGTGGCTGAGGCTAAGAAAGAGCTTCTAAAGAAGGTGTCCGGCATTCGTCAGAAGATGGCGGAGGGTGGTAAGTCTCTATTCGATTATCTACTGACTTTCCGCCCTGTTGAGAATAAGTTTAACAATGACCCTAATTCTTTTGGTTATCAACGTCAGGGGATGGATGGCTCTTATGGAGGTATTAATGTTGACGAGAGATTGGATTATTACAAGAAATATAATCCTGTCGCATATGATGCCTATATGAGCGCTCCTGAGACCACTAGGGCTAGAGCCTTACAAGACGTTATATACGGACAGAATAAAGGATGGATGGGCTTGGCTACGGCGGAGAACCCGATCATCGCCAACGCTGATGCGCTTCGGGATTACACGACACTCGTTTCCTTTGGTGGCGAGGATAGTCAAGGTAATTATCCGGAAGATAAGAAAGCCGCATATCATGATAGGATGAGGGATAATAAGTTTGGAGCATTCTCCTCATCCCGTCCTATGGCTGCTTTAGACGTAGTCACTGAGGATCAACACAAGGCTCTTAGCGACGCTGGTATAACTCATTTTAGCCAGCTGTTCTCTGATAAGAATAAGGATGTTGTTAATAAGATCCTTGGAGAGGATATGCTTAAGATGCAAGCGTTGAGATCTATGGGAGGGATGGAAGGTCTTGATTTTATACTTGACCCTCATAAGGTGGCTCCCGACCCTATGGATATAGGTGATGTGGAGGATCCTGATGTTAAACTGGATATGCCTGAGCTGATTGATCCTAATACACTCCCTAAGACCAATACAAATGCCAGTAAGTCGAACAGCGGTAATGGAGGCGGGAACATAGTAGGCGGTGGTCTTGACTTCCCTGAGGTGTTTAGGATGACTCCTGGAGCCGTGACAACAGAAGGTCTGGAAAGACATTACGCTCCTACCGTGGCCCCGGTGTTGAGATCGGCTGATCAGTATATGGTTGAGGCCAATCGTGCTTTCCAATCACAATTGGATCAGATGGGTAATGTCCCGGATTCCCAGAGAGGGGCTTTATCATCCAACCTACAGGCGATATTAAGTTCCAATATAGGTAAGTATATAAATGAGGTAGAACAAGGGAACGTGGCTCAAAGGACTTGGGCTGATAATGTCAACGCTCAGTCATGGGCTAATACGTACGATAAGAATATAGCCCAACGTCAAGCTTACCAGCAACGTATATTGCAGGGATTGGCTATAAATGACGAGAACTGGGCTAGGTATTTCGATAGCGTAAATGACGAGATCCAGCAGAAGTGGAATACGGCTACGACCATGAATACATTAAGGTCTATATTCGGGGATGTCAAGATAGGTCCTAATGGGCAGTTGATCGCAGATCCTCAAGGAGATATATTAAGTTACAGGAAATTATATCCTGCTCAGGAAATAACTAAAGGCAAGAAAGGATAAGTAATGGCTTCGCAATACAGTATATTAAGGAATTACGGTAAATACGTATCCCCCTACAACATGGATGTCATGATGCAGGGGATGGGATATATGCAGCAGAAGATAGATACCAATCGGCAAGCTATAAATGAGTACGCTGATTATATCATTAATTCTGATATAGCTAAACCTCAGGATAGGGAATATCTCCAGAATAGGTTAAATGGATTGATACAGGACGTGAATAACGTATATCGTAAATCTAATTTGGCTTCTGATGGTATAGCTAGAAGCATACAGACCCGTCTTGGGGAGGCTCTGGATACCCGTGTGTTGAATGCCATTGCCGGTACTAGGGAGATCCGGGCTTTTAGCGAGAAGATGGAGGATATGAAGCTGAACAATCCCAAGATGTATAGTCCTATAAACGAGGCTGAGGCTTTCGCGGATGCCGCGGCTTGGATGAACGACGGTCAGGTAGGGACACGTCTTAATCCTATACATTATACCCCTTATACGGATTATCACGCCGAGATTGATGAGAAGATGAAGAACTTCATCTCCCTTAACAAGGGGAAGAAAGTCAATGTGCCGGTAGTTGATGCCAATGGTAACAGGACGGGCGAGATGCGTGAGATGTATATAGATGAGATGAGTTACGCTCAGGTTAGGGATATAGCTATGGCCTCTATATCTGAGAACGGTAAGGCTCAGATGCAATTAGAGGGAAGATATATGGCTAGGACGAATCCTGATCTATTTAATGCTCAAAGCACCTCTGACTTCCTTAAAGGATATATTGATGATTTTAGCACCAAGGAAGAATCCATACGGGCCAAGCTAAAGGGCGTTGGCAATGACAAGGTCAAGAGGGCTAAGATGGAGTCGGAGCTGGCGGACATTATCAAGCAGAAGAATGATTTCGTGGAGGAGGCTGAGGGCGTTATCGGAAGCAACTACAGCCCGGAGCGAGCCGGCATGTTCATGGTACGGCAGCAGTTCCTTCGTGGCGTAGGATTGCGATGGTCTTACAACAACTCATATGAGACGTTGGGCGTTGATGATTATTATTTCAAGGCCAATCAACAGATGATGGAGAAAGCCAAGTTTAACGAGACGAAGAGGCATAATCTGGCTATGGAGAAATCCGCTTTGATAAAAGCCAACAAATCGGGTAAATCGGGGGATGGAGGCGGTAGTGGTGATGACACGACCGGTCCCACCGTGGTTACGAAGAACGCCAATCTTGAGGGTGTGAATATAAGCGATGAGTTCATGAACGGATTTATAGCCAATGAAAAGGCGGTGAATACAGGCATGGAGAATTTTGTCAAGTCTCTATCAGACGATGCCAAGAGGAAGATCGACGCATGGGTATCTGATCCTGAGAATAGGGATGCGGTCAAGGATATGGATAGGGATCAGGCTATTATGGCTTATTTAAAGGCCAATGGAGGGTCAAGGAATGAGTTGCTTGATTTCAATGGTCAGGATAGTTACCTGAAGCTTCTTGGATTAAATACCCAAAGAGGGAAGTATAATAAGATCAATGATGGATTCAATAAGGCGGAGAACGCTGTCTTGGACGGCGTTGACGCTATAGTTGAGAAAGAGGCTAAATCTTTTGATGGATCAGGCATAGATGTTAGTTACGGATTTGGAACATTTAATCTTGGAGATATTAATAACAATGGCGATAAGGTTTTTGATATAGATGGGATAAATGATATAACGTTAAGTGATTGGGCTAAATTGTCGGCGTATAGTTCTATTCTTAGCGATAATGTTAAAATGACTGATCTTATTCACGCAGCCATCCCTGGTGTCCATAACCCCGTTGTCTTAGGGGATGTCAATTCAGGAGAGGCGGACGTATTGGTGAATAGGATAAATGATTTGATGGGTACGTCATTGACGCTGGATGATATTAACTTATTATCTTCCATTCCTATGGGTGTTTCTGGTGACGGCGATATGATAAAGGTGTTGACAGAGGGGTTGTCTGATGGCAGTAAAAGGAACGTGGCCGTGGCTAAGGCCATGTATGACGAAATGCAGAAGGAACAATTTGATGTGTTCAGGCATAAATGGAGTCGCGGGGATTTGGGTAGGTTGGCTGGTGACGCTAAGCGCGCTGGTGAGGACTACCTAAGACAATATCGTCATGAATACGCCGAGCGTGAGTATATCTTCTCCGGTGATTATCCGTCCAAAAGCCAAGCCGAGTATGATTATATAAAGATTAGTGACATATTTACCCGTGGCGGTGGTTTTATTCCTAAGAATGAGGATAACGCGAATAAGAAGATAACGTTTACCATATCTCCTATAGGTGATGGTAATTACCAGATCATTGGCAATAATGGAGGTGATGGCCGATCTGTTGTTGAGGTAAGTGAGGCTGATCTTGCCGCTAATAATCTTACTTTCTATAAAGAGGATGTAAGTATCCCGTCCGAAACTTATGATTCCGGTGTCGTACCCATATCTTTCGCAAGCTCAAGCAACAACGCTTATGGGAAGATGGCTAAGTCATTGCTGGTAGCTCCATTCGCTTACGCCAGTGGGGCCAAGGATACGGTAATGCCTTATATAGATATGTTTACGAATATAAATGACGGTAATATCAGGAAGAATCAGATGATGATCGCTACTGACGTGTTGTTTGATAACGCTTCTATGTACGAGTTAAGGGCTTCCGGGTATAAGTATAACAATGGTTCCTCCGGGATAAATGTTGATATATATGGCAAAGGAGAGGCGAGAGAGGGCGATACCCCGTTATACTCAATTGATTTGGATGGCGTTAATTATGCCGATGAGGTGGCTAGAAAGATTGACTTCTGCCCGCAGTATTATTTGGTCATGGCATGGCAACAGATACTTGGCAAGGAGAATGAGGTGTATTGGAGGAGTGAGGGAAGATCTACTACTGATGATTTCGAGAGCTTCATCTCGCCTATAGCTGACATGATTGATCAGGAGATAAGAAACAGAAATAGTGGAAATAATGGAAACAATGGAAATCTATAATAATGCCTCTAACGGAAAGGGTCTTGCCGAGAAGTATGGATATCCTACTATGAACGTGGATAATATAAAGGCTATCGGGACGGACTCCTATGATATACCGGATCGTGATTTACCTCCGGTATTAGATCCTTATTCCGCTTCCGAGAGATCAAAGTCCCAGATGCCATCATTGTCGGAGAGGATCAAGAATACTGTCAAGACAAATTATTATGATGACATGAAGCATATGTCCCCATTAGGATATATGGCTTCTGATCAAAGTTATAAGGGTAGGTTTAACCTTACAGGTCCGGAGATATCGTTGGAGGATTCAAGATATCGACTTAGTAGCGGTACTTGGATACCTAAATACGAGTCTTATATTCCCGGCGTAGATAACGACACGCGTCTATCTAGGAGCCAAGGTAGGACCGAGAAATGGATGAGAGGTTTGGGGAAACTTGCAGGCAAGACTGCTTTATACGGATTAGGAGGCGTTATCCAGCCTTTTTATGGTATTTACGCTGGCGTGTCTAGAGGTAATTTCAACGCCGTATTTGACAATGATTTCACTAGGTGGTTGGATGATCAGGATAAGAAGATGGATTACGGTTTAGCTCATTATTATAATCGTGAGGAACGAGACATGAATTTCCTCCAGAGCATGACTACGGCTAATTTCTGGTCCAACGATTTCTTATCCGGTCTTGCTTTTACCGCTGGTGCCATGTTGTCATCAGCCGTATACTCCGGGGCTGGGTTGATGAACTTAGCTCGTACGGGAGCTAGGGCAGGCGTGGCTTTGGCTAGGATAGGCAAGGCGGCTTCGGACACCAAGAAAGCGTTCGGAGCTTACCTTAGGGCCGCCCGTATAGGGCAGAGGGTAGGCAAGGGGCTGGACACCATCGCCTTCCTTGGCACATCTACCTCGTGGGAGGCGTCTGTCGAGGCCAGAAGCATGCTGATGGAGGCTGAGGAGAATTTCAGGCAGTCTTACCGTAACGCTTATGGAAGGGAAGTCCCATATGAGGAGCTTATGAAGTTCAGGGCTGACAATGCCAATGCCGCTAACGCCGTATTTGGCGCTAATGTCGGTATATTGTCATTATCCAATATAGCTATGTTCGGCGATATGTTTGGCATGGATCTTGGCGTGGATAAGTTCATAAAACGCAATATATTTGGCGTAGGTGCCGAGAGGATGGATAACGGGACATTGAGGGCCATAACGCCTAAGAAATGGCAGAAAATAGCCGGGAATACGTTCAATATCATCAAACGTCCGGTATCTGAGGGTCTGTATGAGGAAGGTCTTCAGGGAGTGGCTAGTAAATCCGCCGAGGATTGGGTAGAATCAAGATACAATCCTATGGCTATCCGGCAGAATATAGGCTATATGGAGGCTATAAAGAACGGGTTCAAGGAGACTTACGGATCTAATCAGGGATGGAAGGAGATCGGCATCGGTATGATTATCGGATCGGTTATGGGAGGAAAGACCATTGGAGGTATAAAGGAATGGAGCCAAGACATGTCCCGGAACAAGGGGATGGTGGAGGCCTACAACGCCAATGCCGGCGCCTTGACTACCGCCGCTATCCGTGCTATTCGTGGCAGTATGGCTCTTAACGCTCAATTATCTGGCGTAGACACATCATATGGGGGTAATGATAGGATTATAAACAAGGATTTCAGTGACGCCGTATTCAATCGTCTTCGTTATGACTCGGAGATGGGGATGCTGGATGATACCAAGGATAATTTCAGGACAGTCGTGGAGTCTATACCTAATAGCGATATAGCGTCCGATATGAATATGACGGATGAGCAGGTTAATGAGTACAAATCTGATCTTGTCAATGAGTTTAATAAGAAGGTGGATAATTTCATTATGGCCAACAGATTCGCCGACTCCCTTACCGATGGTATATCCAATAGGTCGTTTAACGCCTATATCTCCAATATGGCTTATAACGGTCTTGAGGCTAAGGGTAATTTGAATGATATCGCTAACCAGTTAAAAAGGATATACAATACGGATATAGGTTCCGCTCTAGATATATATTCCCGTCTTAATCCTGATTCAAGTAGGGATCTTGAAAAACTTAGGAAGCTTACGGATGATATACAGAAGATGGAGAAGAATATTTTGAAGCTTCAACAAAGTGTTACCTCAAAGGACGCTCTTGAATCTGATAAGGCTAAGTTGGTCAAGGAGAATGATAGGCTTCTTAAATTGACGGAGGAAAGAATTGCCTTGGAGAGAAGATTAGCTACGTTAATCAACTCAGAGGTTGATATATCTAATTTGTTCTTAAATAGGAGTGATTCAAGGATCAGTGCCGCTGATCTTATGGCGGCCTATGAGACTATAGTCGGTTTTGAGAATGCCGTATCTATCCGTGGGGTTGATAATCATAAAGAGGCCATGGCGTTGCTTAGTGAGTATCGTCATAACCTTGTGGCTTATAAGAATATAAATGAGTCTCTTCGTCGTATGCGTGACAGGAGATTCATACGGTCGCAGGAACGTGGATTTATGAAGATCTTATCAAACGCATGGGGGAAGACTTATGAGGAGGATGACAGCAAGTATGATTTCAGGAATACTGACGATCCTGATGCCAACGCTCTTTATGCTAACGATCAAGCTATAGATAAGGCTTACCAAGATGGTCTTATAGGAGAGGATGAGGCATTTATGTTCAAGACATATAATCATATGATCGCCAGATCTATGGAGAATGAGGTCAAGACCGATGAGGGTGATGTTGTTGAGAATGTCCCCGAAGAGGAACTAGAATATCCTACATATGATAGGATAAATAGTATAGCTATAAAGATCTGGAACGGGAATGAGGATATCTTATCTCCTAGGGAGAGACAGATATATGATAATAACAAGCCTCTTGCCGATAGCCTAATTAATGGGTTTGGGGATAATCCTATTTCAAGGATCAATAAGGCTAGATCGATAATAGATAGATTGAAGATCCATGATAATATTTATGATAATATCAAGGACGCTGTTGATAATATTGTAAATATGAATATTAATGGTCTTGATCAGGATCAGGTCAAAGAAGCTATAAAGACCTACAACGATCTTATGAATGAGGCTGACAACGGCAATGAGGTTGATCAGGATAAGCTTAATGAGACTATTGATATTATTAATAATTATTCCGATGGACCTCTTCTTCAATTCGTGGAATGGATGAGGTTGTATAATAATGGAAGTATAGCTGTCAAGGATTACGATAAATCCATACCTATGGGTGATGTTCTCACCGAGAGCGAACCCGGAACATCCACCGGCAGGACGGAGGTCAACGCCGCCCAGAATCCGGTGGTGTTGATGGCTCAAAAGAGGGAGATCGGTGGGGTCATGTACTATGAGGTTGGCGGAATGAGGCTTGACAGGTTTATGGCGGGATCCGGGCTTAAGGCTCTCGTCACGCCCGGTGAATATGTTATGGATGATAAGGTGGTGATGGATTTTACTGATGGGACGAACATGTTCAGCGTTATTGAGTCCAAGAATCATTCAAGATGGATGATTAGCGAGGATGACGTTCAGGCTTTCGAGAACGCTACCGGTGTCATACTAGGGCGGCAGACCGCCTTATCGACCTCCAACTGGTTCATAGTGTATCGCAAGGGGCAGGACGGATCTGTTGTTCCTTATTACACGGGTGATACGTTTGGATCCAACAACGAGTCGGTGAATCAGGAAGCAACGGCTAGCCTTCGCAAGGGTGATATGGTAAGGTTTAAGATGGATATGTCAGATCCATATACCAAGGAATTGTATGATAAATACAATAGTCTTAACGCCGTTGACCCTAATTCTGATGAGACTAAGTCGGCTTACCGAGAGCTGGTTGATAATATGGTTATTAAGATCGTGGATAGCGACGGAAATTTCGTCTCGGTGCTAAAAGCCAATGATCCAGACTCAAAAGGAAGTAACGCTGATTTAAGGAGTATGGCCTTTGAGTTGTATAGGGATAATGTAGGATCTGTCGCTGGCGAGATTGATATACCGTTCGTAGGCACAGTCACCAGTGTTTTACCGGGAAGACCTAATTTTAGCATAAGTGATGATAATGGCACGTTGATGGTATCCGAGAATGACTTTACCAACGAGACGGTTGGTAAGGTCGAGAGCGTAGGATATATAGAGAACGGGGAGGTTACGATGAGGGATGATATTAAGTATAATATATTCCCGTTCTGTACGGCTATCGTCAAGGACAAGTATGGTGATTATAAAAATTCACGTATCCCGGTCGTAGCTATAAAGACAGGAAGTGGAAGAAATTACCTGTACCCCGTAAGATTGAAAAATCAGGATATATCATCATTCTCATCCATGATCGGATCGATGGCTGATAGGATTACGGAGGGTCTAGGCGGAGGCGTAAGTATTGATGATATAATGGATCTTAATAACGCTATAGCCAGATCCGGGTTGGATAATAAGACATATATGATTCCGCTGGCGGGAGACGTGAATATTATCAAGAACCGGCTTAAAGCTGTCAAGGAAGCGGCTAGCAGGATGCCTATGACCGCTGATGTAAGAGGATGGATAGGTGATTCCAGAACTAAGGAGGATATTTTGATGAATGACGTTACGATCAACATTGATCTTAACAACGATCCTTTCATAGCTCCTAAGTTTAGGATGAGTATCAAGGAGAACAAGGTATCCAAGGAGGAGACGGAAGTCTCGTTCCCTAACCTGCCGGATCTGCCATCGGAGTTCGCCTCGCCTACGAAGGCGGCCGAGGACAAGTCTTTGGTTTCCGACGGAAATGTCGTATCTGGAGAAAAAGAGGCGAAGGATCCTTGCTAGATAAAATATCTTGACTTATCTTTGCGGCGTCAGTCCATCACCTGACGAGTAAGATATTTAAAAGTTGGTCCCTGTCGGGTGTGTGATGGCCCCGGTGGGGACTCTTTATATTATGCAATTAGACGCTTTTTTACATCGGAAGATCATGCAAGACCTGCGCATCCAGCGAGTAAAGGTCTTGATGATGTTATACACCAGTAACTATTTTGTCAATGTCAGACAAAAACAGTTGCTTGATCATACATACGCATTAAGCAGGGATCAGGCTTTTGATTATATGACTGAGTTCAATAAAAGGCTTAGTGATAAGGTTGGTATAAAATGTACGATGGATGTACTTCTGCCTACCGATGACGATAACGCTAATATCATAATCGAGCACAATGGTATCATCAAGAAGCTGATGAGGGAGGCCGAGAAGCTGGAGCTTGATACTGACGCTATCAAAGCCATGATGCGTGATCTTCTTGATGAGTTTAAAGATGATGTTGATTTTAATATCCTGATATTTGACGTAAGCCAGTTGCTTATAAAATACAATCTATTTAGGTTGGAGGCTATAACCGAGCGGGAGTTCAAGAACTCTTTTGTCAGAATGGATAGTAGGAATATGGAGATAAAGAAACTGACTTTATCTGATATCAAGAAGGTGGTGAAGATGATAGAGACCAGATATAATCGCTTTGTATGGTGAGAGAATATGATAGATTACAATTTTTGTAAAAATATCTCCTGTTTGTTTGTAGTTTCAAAATAAGGTCTTATATTTGCGGTGTCTATCCGTTGCTAGACCAGAAGAAGATATTAATATCGCTTAGGCGTAGGCGATAAATGAGAGTCGCCAGTGGAGTAACGGACGCTGGTGGCTCTCGTTGTTTTTATATTATGGATAATAATTTAAAATTGTTTGAGAATCCTGATTTTGGGGATGTGAGAGTATTGTTGGATGAGAAGCATGAACCATGGTTTGTAGGTAATGATGTAGCTAAATGTTTAGGGTATGCAGATCCTAGGGATGCTGTAAGAAGGTTGGTAGATGACGAGGATTGTAAAATGCTGAGATTGTCAGAAGATAGGGAGGCCTACGATTCCACCCCTATTCACAATCAATATGTTAGCCAGATAAAGATTATTAATGAGTCTGGTATGTATACTTTAATTATGTCATCTAAGAAGGAGTTCGCCAAGAAATTTAAAAGATGGGTAACATTGGAGGTTCTTCCTTCTATTAGAAAAACAGGTTCTTATTCTATGTCATCTAACAATATGCCATCAAAGAATGAACTTCCATCTGATTATATAGAGGCATTAGAGGCTTTGCTTAAATCGGAAAAGGAGAAGCGTGCTTTAGCTGAGGCGAAGAAAGCGGCAGAGGAAGCCAAAAGGATATCTGATAATATCATTAAAGAACAAGCTCCTATGGTTGAGTTCGCTAAGACAGCCGAAATAGCCCAAGAGACAGATATGTTGATCAGAGAGGTTCGGGAGAAGTTGGAGGCTCATGGTTATGATATAGCGGAGAAGAATCTCCGGATATTGCTTGAGGATAATAAGTTCTTCGCCAAGACCGGTAAAAGATGGTTGTTATCCCAAAGGATGATAGATCGTGGTTATGCTCGTTACAGATATCGTGATGACGATGAGTTTTATGGAACTAACACTGTTTATGTAACTCCCAAGGGATTCCAGTGGATCGTGTCTAAGATATCTGGGGAATGGATGCCTAGGTTCTTGGAATTGAAAGGTAGGGTTCTCAGTAGATCAGATAAAAATATTTTCGCTAAACGATAAGTTTCATTTTTGTTATTTAGGATATGTTTCTGCCTGTCCGAGAGGATCGGCAGAATGATTTGTACATTTCAGAGTAAACATAAGGTTTGTTATTATGTTGTTATTTAGTATCCCGTCCGCTCGTGAGAGTAGGCGGGATTTTATATCTTTGTGACAAAACGATTTAGTAATGGGAAGATCTTGTTATGTGATAAAAAATAAGGAGGGTGGGATAGATAATGTCCTTGCCCCGAACGACCAACCATCCGGATTATACCAAAGGGCGATGGAGGTGCTTGGTGACCAGAAGCAGGCTTTGTCGGTCTGGGGTACGGCCTACTCCCCCGACTTCGTGTCCTTCTTTGGTGATTGGATGTCCATCCCGTCAGAGTATGATCTAGACAACAACGGGGAGCCTAGGTATGATGATGTCATGTCCTTTATCAAGCGGAAGAACTATTTCGCTGGCAATTTCATGGCCGATGAGGTCAAGGATATCAATAACACCCTTACTTCCTTGGGAGTCGATAATATCAACGATCTTAATGATATGATCATATCCAATTTCCTCTCCGGTGGTGATATATTTCTCAATAGGTACAATCTTGGGCGATCCGGGATGTATGATGCCGATGAGATTGATAGTATCATGACCAACAGATCGGCGTATGAGCAGGTAAGGAATATGATGAGGAGGATCGCCGATTTTATGTCTGAGGGGGATATCAATGAGAAGGATACATATTTCTTGTCCTCCGAATCAGGTCTTGGTGATGATTATATGGTATACGAGAATGGATATGACTCGTTAGGTAAGAGAAGGGTTATAAACCCAATAGAGGTAAGGGATACGATCATGAGGGCGGTAGGCGGCATCAGCGACCGCCGGGAGTTCGATCAGGCTTTCGCCTCCGTCCCTTATCCTTCCTTGGCTTCCCGGTATCAGGAAGATCAGGATTACGCCGATCGGATGTACGATACGTATCGTAATATGACCCGCATGGAGGTTAGGACAGAGATCGGTGATGTTATGACCGATTCGCATGTTTATAACACATTGCCATATATCGGTATGCCTAAGGACATGAAGGGGCTTAGGAATAAGATAGGGGAGATAATCGATATGGACGATTTTAAGAACGTCAAGGATATCACCGGACGTTTATATGATATAGCGATGGATCTAGCCGATATAGGCGTGGATATAAGTGAGGTGGTCGATAATAATATGGTAATGTCAAGACCGGAGGATATCCGTGATCTCATGGCTTCGTTAGATGTTATGTTGTCCTTCATCCAAAACGGGGATCCCGTATATGATGGTTTTATATCCGATCTGGATAGGATAACCGGAAAGGGAAATACGATATATGAGGTTAATGGCAGGGTAGGTACTGGGGATAATATGGTGTATGTTAAATCAGGCAATACATCCCCTTCAGATATGTATGATAGAGGTATGTTGTATATGGGTAGGGATGTATACCACAACACGGCCCCGATCGTCGATACCGATCAGGCTTACGAGATGCTGGCCGATATCGGGATATCACAGCCGTCATATCTACCCGCCGGCGTTGTCCCTTCGGGGGCGTCCCGTTCTGATATTGGCGTGGTAAAGGCTAATATAAAGAGATTGGTCATGGCTAACATCTCATCATCTAATACGGAGAATATGATCTTGACAAGATTGATATACCAGCATCCTGTCACTCCAGAGATGGAGGATGTCGATATCGAAAGGGAGTTTAGGAGGTATGTGTCAAGGCGAGGGAATCATGATCCTATTAAGTCCGCTATCTCATTAAGAAGAACTCAGATCAAGGAAAAGTTAAAAAAAACGGATTTATATAACAATGTCTTGCGTTTCCTTGACTTTAATGGTCTTTATACAGTATCTTTGAATCACCATGATAAAGGGACGTTGAAAAGGATCGAGATGTCATTATCGTCAGGCCCGATAAGGGATATGATATTTGATATGGCGATGGAGTCCAAGGACAGGACAATGAGAGACCTGTTCTATCTGGGAGGTCAGGATAGGATGAGGGATGTAGGGTTCTACCGTCACCTATACCGGTCGTACCCGGGGCTGCTAAGAGAGATCAACGGCGGCGTGGAGGAAAGCGGCGATTCGTTCTTGGCTCGTGGGAGGTATGATGATTTCGTCTCTTACCAATCCGGTCTATATGAGAAGGTAGGGGAGACGATAGATGGCGGTTTATATAGGTTCGTTGACAGTCTTATATATTCTGATCCGTCATCATACCAACAAAATATAACTAGGGAGATCGGGAATATTACGGTAAGGAGCGATAACCGGCATCTGTCAAGCGTGGCGGAAAACCCATCTTCCAGTAAGATAATGAATGAATACACTGCTAATTCAAATAGTTTAATGCGAGTTTTTTCATGTGCTTAATTCTCTTGATGTCGTGAGACATCCCTATTTCGAGCATTTTTTTTACATTGAATCATAGATTAGTAATTAGTTGAGTCCGGGGCGTAGTGATACGATCCGGATTTTTTTTATCCCTTGTTTATCTTGATTGATCCCATTTGAGAGATATTCCATACGTCGATGATGACACATATCATGTTTCGTGGGCTATTAATTTTTGAACTTTGTGACGCTCACCATTCGGTGAGGTTATTCATTAATTAAAAAATAAATAGACATGGGTGCAAGTGGAGACAAAATCGTGCTATTAGATGGCATGGGTTCCGGTGGCGGAAGTACCGCTAACGGTTTATTATCTATGATTCCGGGTATGTTTACCAGCCTTATGGGTGGAAATAAGATGGATCCGAACTTGGTTGCGGCATTGATGAACGGTCGTAACAACCAAGACTCTTTCGGTGGAGCCAATGGCTGGTGGTTGTGGATTATCGTTCTGTTCTGGTTATGGGGCGGTCGTGGTTTTGGTAATGGCTTTGGCGGTAACGGCGGCGAGAACCCTGTTCTCAACGGTCTTCCTAGCCAGATCAATAATGATTATGGACGTGAGTTGTTAATGCAAGCTATCCAAGGTAACGGACAGGCTATAGGTCAATTGTCAAGCGCCTTGAACTGTACTACCACTCAATTGCAAAACGCTATCTGTAACGTACAGGGAGCTATTGACAAGGTAGCAGGTCAGGTAGGTATGTCATCTCAGGCCGTTATCAACGCCGTTCAATAGCAAGGTTGTGAGATCGGTAACCAAATTAGCTCTTGCTGCTGCAATTTGCAAAGCGCTATGGCTAGTGGTTTCAATAACGTTCAACATTCCTTGGATACGATGGGTTGCAATATCCAGAACTCTATCACACGTCAAGGATATGAGAACCAATTGGCTATTACCGGACAGACTAACGTATTACAGAACAACTTGACGAATGGGTTCAATAACGTCATCCAGTCAGCTAATTCCAATACCAACGTATTGGCGGCTAAGATCGACGCTCAGACCCAGATCATTAATGACAAGTTCTGTCAACTTGAGATGCGCGAGATGCAGAATACTATTCAGCAGCTTCGTGAGGAGAAGCAAGCTCTTACGACTTCCGCTATCAACCAAGCCCAGACAGCTAATATCGTTAGCCAATTGGCTCCTAAGGCTCCTATCCCAGCTTACGTGGTACAGAACCCAGGTTGTTGCTACGCTCCTACGGTTAGGGTAGCCAACGATTGCGGATGTGGATGCGGATGTGGTACTGGTAACGCCGTATTATAAGAGAGGGGGATAAAATGGCTGATTTTAGAGGATATATGATCGGTTCATTCGCCTCTCCACGCCTTGATAGGGGAGGTATCCCTGTGGTTGTCACCACTGGTAAGGTATCGGACGCATCGGCGGCTGAGCCTACGGTTGACTTTGGGGTTAACCCATGCCAGTGGAACTCCTTGCCTCTCGAAGGGATATTATTATGGAAAGTCCGTCATCCGGTTACGACGTCCGAGGCTAGCTATCCAGCTACCATCGTTCTTCCTACCGGCCTCTCTACCACTACTCCTGTCACGGTCTCCAATTCCGGGACCGTGGTTAATAAGACTCCTATAGTGGATAAGAAAGGATCTCAGATGACAGGGCAGGATATTACTACACCAGTAGCTTCTGGGGACCCAGTGGTAGGTGCTTACACCGAGCATCTGGTATATTATAGTAAATGTACCGGGGTGTTTAGGATGTTAGCTCAGACCGCCACGGCAGCACCGGCGCCTGGTGCGTAATTTTTACCAAGAAAGAACGGGGAGGGTAACACCTCCCTCCCATTACATTAAAAGATCGTTATTATGTTCAAGGATTTAAAGAAAGGATATCAAGTTTATACATTGGATACGTCAGGTATCCCTAAATTCTTTATGGGGACGGTGGTCAACGCCTCCGAACCTAGGTTCCCCCAGACACCGCTAGGTCAGTTCCAGCAACTACAAGATAGGATATTGGATCTTACCATAGAGGTAGAAGGGCAGTCAATGACCTACGTTGTCCCTGAGAACCAGAACGTGGCCATGGCCAATGGTGTTACGTTGGCTTGTTCGGTAGACCCGATCATGAATCATCTAAGCGCCATGAAGCGTACCAGTACGGATATCGTGAATAGCGTGGATAAGAACAGGGAGATCATAGAGGCGTGCGATAGTATCTTGGAGGAGATCAACCCTACTTTCAAGCAATCCAAGGATCAAGACCGGAAGATAAAGGGTCTTGAGGATCAGGTAACGAGGATGGGAGAGTCTTTCGAGGAACTTAAAAATTTGTTAATTAAAAAATTAGGTTAATATGAGAGTTATAGATTTAGGCAACGGCCAAGAGGATTATGATGATGAGATCTACGACCGCAGAGGTGGTAGGGGACGCTCACGTCGCTCCGATGGGACTTACATGGGTTATGGTGGTGGAATATACGACCATTTCGGCAAGGGACATGAGGAGAGAATGGAAGAATTAGAACGTCGCGAACATGATCTTGAAAGACGCGAGAGGGAGTTGGAACGTGACGAGCGGGAGCTTGAGAAACGTGAGAAACACCACGAGAGGGAAGACGAGATGTACCGTAAGGGCTGGTTCGGCGAGCGAGGCTTCCGTGACGAGTACGAGGGTACTGAGCCTTACATGCGTAGAGGTCGTAGAAGTCGTTACTACTGAGGAGCAGACGCCGATGACCCGGATTATAAGCGGTACATAGACACTCATGGATATCACTTTTCCAAGGAGTTGGCTAGGGAAGCCGCCGACAAGATGCTTAACGCCGATGGGTCCAAGAGAAGATGGACGATGGAAGACGCTAAGCAGATGTTCGATAAATGCGGGGCCAAGAAACCTGATAACGCTACGTGGGGAGACGTTCAATATCTGTTCGCTATGTTCTATAGCGACTACTTTCCTAAGGTATTGGATTGCGACCAGAAAATAGTCAAGGCTGTCTTGGCTTATCTGGAAGACCCTGACGCCCCGGAAGGGACGGCGTTCGTAAGGTATCTGGCGGTGCGGTGCTTCGTCGGTGACACAATCAAATGGAGTGAGATGATATGATTTGATACAACGTTGGAAGAACCCTGTCGGCAATAGAATACCGATGGGGTTTCTTTTTGATCGTAGCCCTATTATGATTACATTTGTTCGAGGTAGATCTTTTGTTCAGAGGGAGGGCGGGTGGGAATGAAAAAAGGACATCCTCACGGACATCCTTTCCCCTTGGATGAAAATTAATCTATATAAATTATAAATTAATATTATACCGCAAATATAGATAATTAAACACAAACTGCAATGGGTAAGGGGTATTATTGGATAGATCCCGTGGATCAGACGTTGAATGATTTCCAGTTTTACAAGGCTCGTATCGTAGGCGATCCTGAATATGATGAGAAACATCATCGGGTTATATTGAGGACCGATAAGTATTTCCCTGTCGGAAGTATCTTCCATGTCCTTAATGACCCGGAGATGTTTGTTATCGAGAGGAAGTTCAAGACATGGGGGAATAAGTATGTCGTTAAGCCTTACGAGGGTGAATGGGAGTGGGAGTCCGTCCAGAAGCTTAAAAACAAGGCCATTATATTCCGCAGCGGATTCCTGCATGGGGATGGTAGCTTTTAATGCTTACTCGTATCTACCCCCCCCCTCGATTTCTTGGTATTTATGTATATAACTATATTTGAGCAAAAAATAAGTGTAATATGGCAGATTTTCAAGGTAAATATAGTGGATCTCAAGTCGAGACTATCTTGGATAAGGCTAATGACATAGACCTTACCAAATACGCTCTTAAGACGGATAACGCCCCTACCGCCACGAAACTACAGGCGGCTAGGACCATAGCGCTGTCCGGGGCTGTTACTGGTAGTGTCTCATCGGACTTCGGGAGTAACGTGACTATCTCCACGACATTGGCTAATTTTGACGCGTCTAAGCTCACCTCTGGTACTATCAGTATAGATAGGTTGCCTAAGGCGGCTTTGGAGAGATTAATCGTGGTGGCTGATGATACGGCTAGATTCGCCCTTACTACAGCTACGGCTCAAAGCGGTGACACGGTAAAGGTCACGTCTACGGGCAAGATGTATTTGATAAAAGACGAGTCTAAATTGAGCAGCGAGGATGGGTATGAGCCGTACACGGCTAGCTCGGCTTCTTCTGTTCCATGGTCTGGGGTTACGGGTAAGCCTAACACCTTCACTCCTCCGACGTCCTCCACGACCGTTCTTGGTGGTATCAAGGTAGGATATACGACTTCCGGGAAGAATTATAAGGTGCAATTAGATTCGTCTGGTAACGCTTACGTTAATGTTCCATGGACGGATAACAATACTACGTACAATCAAGCCACTACTGATACATTAGGCTTGGTCAAGATCGGTTATGCCACTAGTGGTAAGAATTATGCCGTGTCGTTGGACAGTGGTGGCAAGATGTATGTCAATGTTCCTTGGACTGACAATAACACGACTTATACTCAAGCGACGAGCGATAAGTTGGGTCTTGTTAAGATCGGGTACTCGGCCAGTGGCAAGAACTATCCCGTGGCTCTTGATAGCGATGGGAAGATGTATGTTAATGTCCCTTGGACGGATACCAACACGACATACACCAATATGGGAGCCGCTACCGCCTCTGCCGCAGGAAAGGCAGGTTTGGTACCAGCGCCAGCCTCCGGAGCGCAAGCCAAGTATCTTCGTGGCGATGGAACATGGCAAACCCCTCCTAACACCACATATAGCAACATGGGCGGAGCAACGTCCTCAGCCGCAGGATCGGCGGGATTAGTACCCGCTCCGGCTGCCGGCAAGCAAGCGTCTTTCCTTCGTGGCGATGGTACGTGGGTGGTTCCGACAAATACCACATACGCCAAGGCCAATACCACGACCTTAGGATTGGTGATGATCGGATATGCTGAGAACGGTAAAAATTATCCGGTAGAGTTGGATAGTAGTGGTAAGATGTATGTCAACGTGCCTTGGACGGATACTAATACAACGTATAGTGTTGTAGGAGCTAACGGATCCACGGGATTGGTCAAGAACGGCAGTACCGTGACAAGTGCCTCTGGATATACGGCTTGTCCTATTGTCGGTGGTATCCCCTATTATAAGGATACGAATACTACCTATGCCAATATGAAGGCGGCTACGGCCTCCGCTGCTGGTACTGCGGGATTGGTTCCGGCTCCTGCCGCTGGCAAGCAGACGTCTTTTCTTCGTGGTGACGGGACATGGGTCGTACCTACCAATACCACATACGGATTGTCCTCTACTACAGCTAACGGTTTGTTGAGACAGCTTAATGGCAGTACATCCAGTTTCATGCGTGGAGATGGTACTTGGGCTACGCCTCCTAACACGACATATGCCGTAGCCAACGAGTCTGCTAACGGGTTGATGGCGGCGGCTGATAAGAAGACCATGAACAGGCTTATAGGAGTTAATACGGTCACGACATTAGCCAACCTACCTATTAGCAAGAGAAGTATCACGGCTACGTTGTCAGCCGCTACCACCCTATCCGTGGCTTCTGGTATGCAGATAGGAGAGGAGTTGATGATCAGATGCGTCCCGTCAGCGGTCTTCACCCAAGCCATCCCTAACTCCGGGAATTACGTGAGCATGAGTGGGACTTCTATCACTACTACGGCTAACAAGCCTTTTGAGATAAATATCTGGTGTTACGCTTCAGGCAAGTATAGCATCGCCGTTAAAGAACAAGATTAATAAGCTATGAGTTTTACATATATAAACAGGGAGATATATCCCAAGATGTTGGTTCAAGATGAGCCTCTTGACGATAATTACGCCAAGGGCTATAGTTATGATGATTACTCCAAAGGTAATCCCGCCCCATGGATAGAGCTTGGGGAGGAGCAACTGGCGTTCAAGGAGGCTAATCCCAAAGCCACGGTCAAGGATATTATCGAGGCTAAGCTAGATGAGTCAAGGCTTCTTAATGAGGAGAAATCAGCTAAATACGAGGAGATAAGAACTTATGAGACCGGAAATCTATATGAGTTCTTCTTAGATGATCAGAATATCTATATTCCTGAACATGATAGACGTAACGCCTTGTCTGATGGGGCTGTCGCCAATAAGATAATAATCATGGGTCTTGAATTCGATACAACGGAAGGCAAGATCTTGATCGGGATGATGGATAAGTACGACAATGATCTGATGCCGGTGTTAGGAGCCAAACGGAATGAAGTCAGTCTGGCTACTACCGTGGAGCAGGTGAGGGCTATTGACGCCCAGTCCGGCTATCCCGACAAGGTAAGCATCACCATGGCTTATGTCCGGCAACAGGCAAAGGAGAAGGACGCTTCCGATCCCCAGAAAGTGGCTGTAAGATTCTCTAGGATGGTGGTTAATAACAAGGCTATATCTTTATCCTCTAACGAGAAATTGGATGTTAAGGTCCTATTCCCTATATGGGGACAAGAAGGGGCTGAGTTCGGGTTATCGGTGGATACCGGATTCTGTCTCAGGGTGGTTGAGGAAGATACGGATATCCTTTATGAGGTTATTCAGTCACATACGTTATCAGCGGAATGGGAACCCGGACTAAATACGGCTTCCTTATACAAGGTCATTGATAAGGAACATGCCGGGACCATAGGGGATCCTATCCCGTATTTCCCTCCAATGGAGATATTCAAGGATAAATATTACATCCAGAACGCTGATGTGTATAAGTGTACTAGGGATAGCGGAACTCCTCTCAGCCATAATCTACAGGATTTAATAGGTCAGTACGTGGAGCGGGTGTAGTCGTAGTGCGATCTACCCCCCCCCTATATTTTATGGCTAACATTATATAAGTTATTTTTGGCATAATAAAAGGACATTTATAAATACATTTAAGTATGGCATCACAAAAATTTGGTTTTGTAACCATTGATCCAGTATCAGGATCAGGTAATATGGCTGTTAATATATCCGGTGATAAATACACCGGTCGTGTTCAGCGTACAATGAATTTTACCGCCACGACTAACGGTGGAGTATCTAAGGCATTGGTCGTTAATCAGGAGGCGGCTGTAGAGGCTGTTTCCGTTGATAGCCCCGCCGCTTCCGTCCCGAAGACAGGTGGTACGGTAACTATCACGGGTAAATCCAATAGTACTAAATTGACATTCGCCTCCACTCCGGCTTCAAGCAATGGCTTGACCTTGACCTTGCCTGGGACTTATACGGCTGCTGGCAAACAAACCTCCAACGGGGCTGTCATAGCCGATGACCCTGGAGCTACTGGTGAGTTCGTGTGGAGTATCACTATCTCCAATATTCCCGCCAATGTTAAGGTGGATGAGTTGGTAGCCACATTGAACGTGACCGCAGCGGGTGGGCAGAAGGCATCCGTGACTATCACGCAAGCCGCTGGAGACTCTACCTTGACTCTTGACAAGGAGACGATCAACTTGAACGTTAACGGTGCTGTGCAGACAGTAAACGTAACGTCTAATGATGAGTGGACTTGGAAGCAAGCCGCAGCTAAGACAGTCATGAATATGATGAGAATGGTTGGATTATAATCATTTTTTACAACGTGAGTGAACCCCGATCGACTAAAGCCGGTTGGGGTTCACTCGTTTTATTATCTTTGCAATAGAACAAAAACAATATAAATATGGCTAATGATTTGAATATTAATTGGAAGGACGGGGTAGGCGAGGTAACGGACCAGCCGTTGACCGTCAGTCCGGGAGCCGGGAGCGGAGACGCTGCGGTTTCCTTTGGCTCGGTGATGAACAAAGGTCTTGACCGGACTCTTGAGTTGGAGATAACAACCCCCAAGGGTATCAAGAAGACGCTAACGGTAAATCAGGAGGGATGCCGGCAGGCTTATGTGACCAGCGACGGCAAACGGTGGCTGACTAGCGACAACCGGGTGTATGGGGTACTGAAGAGTGACGCTCCTTGTGAATGCACGGATACTTGTCGTGAATGTACACTTATAGGGTTTGATTATGTCGGTACGGTATATATTAGTGGTAAGGAGAACATACTTATCAGGCCGTTGCCGGACAACCCTACCAAAACCACGGTCATCCATTATTCGAAAGATGCCGTGGCGTTCATGGACGCCGATAAATATATAGATGATCCTTCCGTCTCTAATAAATGCAGGTGGAATAACGTGACTCATGCGGTATTGACAAATAGAGCTTATATATATAGTAGACCTCAACTTACGTCACATCAGGTCCAATACGCCTATACTGGATATTCCAGCATGCCTGATGATTATGTCAACAAGATAGAGTTATTGATCGTTCCGGCGTCATTTAGGATATTTGTTCCTTCATCATTTTCATTGACATTCCCTGATGATAAAGGAATGATGGATATTATGTTGGCTAGTTCCGGAAATGATACGTATGTTACATATGATATATCTGATTATAACGATGTAAATTATGGCAATAATCTTTTATCCCAATGCTCGATGGTGAATAAGACAGGTGGTACGATATCGATAGGGAATGAGGATACGGGAGAGAGTGTATCTATAGAAAACGGGAAATCATATTCGCTAGATACCTATACTAGACAGGATAACTCGACTGATCATGGTAAGTTCCATAATATTGAGTTGCATGTTATAGAACAATAATGATTGCACTCATTTTGTTTTTACAATATTTGTAATTACATTTGTGGCGCATGTCCATCACCATGCTTTTTGTCGCTAATTTATTATAAGGGGATACAGATCTGTGATGGGATATGTATCCCATATTTTTATGTATATGGATATAAGAAAACACATTAATCTGATCAAGAATCATGGTTATGAAGGTAAAATCGGCATGATCATAAAAGACGTTCATGGTATTGTTATGTTAGCTGCTAAGGCTGGGGATATCGTTCTTTATAGACCTTATAAGGAGGATGAAAATGATTATGAAGAAAATACTACAAAGTATTGTAGTATCGAGACCCCTTTATCAGAGGAGCAGATTCAGGAGAATAGGCGTAACGGATGTGGGTTGAAAACCATAGGAGTATGCGTGAATGTTCCTATTTCTATTATTGAGGAAATTGTAATTGATTGAAAAAAATGGAAGAGCTAAATGTTTTCGATGTTCAGGTTCCTGATGGGAGACAAATCCGTTGTATATCGTATAATAAGGCTACTTATTTTGATCTTGACGATATATGTAAGTTATGTTTTGGTTCATATGATTTACATGATGTGGCTGACACTAAAGTAATGAGTGAGTTCCTACACCGAGAGGGTGGTCGTTATTGGACTACGATAGATGGCGTAAGGCAGTTGTATCGTAGGATTGAGTGTAAGATGTGTTTTGAGGTTGTAGAAAAATTAAAGGAGCTATGAGAGAGATGGAGTTTGATTTCGTGATATATCCGTTGAAGTTGATTATCATGGTTGGATTGGATCATAAGACGTTGTGTGATCGTTTCGAGAATATGGAACCTGAACACGAGGGGAAATGGGGAGATGAGGATGATATGGACAAGGAGGCGTCTTTCGCAAATTTGGTAAAGGATAGGGACGATGATGATAAATTCGCCATACTTTGGAATTTTTCGAGCGACGATGATTTAATAATGAGAAATATATGTCACGAGTCATTCCATATAGCAATGAGCGTATGTCAGTTTTGCAATATGTCTCTTGGTTTTAAGGTTGGAGAGGATGAACACGCAGCGTATATAGCCGGCTTCGCTGGTGATTGCGTTAGTGAGTTCATCAATAGCAAGAATACGGATTAAGTCATAAATTATATAAGGAATATAAGAATATTAGCCTCCGCTTATTTGTGGGGGCTTTTTGTTTATCTTTGTCAAAAACATGAAGTTATGTCGAGTTGCGTAATTAAAAGAAATAGTAAGGGTAAGATAACCCGTGTCTTGACCCCTTCCGGAGAGGTATCCACCTTGTTCGATAAGATAGCGGGTATAGCCGCCGTAAGTGACCTTAATAAGGCCGCTGAAGCTTATATGACTATTTATAACGATAAGTTTAGGTCTAAGTTCGGAGACTGGACGAAATCCGTGCCAAGGAATAAGGAGGCGGCCAGATCCATAAGTTCCAGACTTAACGCTAGCGAGTGGGGGCAGCTTATGTCGGCCAAAGTCTTGTCGGTCATAAGCGATATGGATGCCCCGGCGTTGGCCAGAAGCCTTGGGAATAGCGACAATGTCGTGGCTTATCTTACTTCCGGCGAGGTAGGTGATGTCAATGATATGGCGGTGGTAGATACATCCACGGTACAGGAGGTGGATTTGGATTCCATAAACGAGGATAATATTGGCGATACGATACTGAAAGAGGCGTCATGGGGTGATATAAGGGCTATCAGGGAGAATATAGATATTAAGGAAACAGCCCGTATGCTATGGAAGGCCGTGGAAAGCGCTTTTACCGGGCAACGGCCTAATATTAGGGTGAAGGGCGGAAGTATAAATGGGGAGATTATATTTTCTGGGAATGTCTTGCCGTTAAATGACATTGAGAATTATACGCCTCCATCTTCAAGGTTGGTATATGATTCCGGTGAGCCTCGCCTGTTCTTTAGATCGGATGACGGCAAGATCCACGACTCTTACGCCAACGCCATAAAAGGATCGTCCGGCGGGCGGGTCGAGGCCGGGTTCTTGGCCGGCAGTGTCGAGGAGAGCGACGTCCCGTCCGGCACGACTAACATCTCCTTTGGCTCTTCCTCCATAACCCTTAATAACAGTGAGTCATTCATCCCGGTTCTTGGTATTAGCTCAGACTCAGATATAAGTACTCGTGGAGGGTTTATTAATTACCTTATCAAGAAAGGCATGTTGAGCGGGGAGCGTATAAGGCTAGGGGATAGGTATTATCTTACCGGAGCCGGCAATTCTGATGGTCTTAAGATCTATAACGCTATGGATGCCTTCTCTAGCCTTAGAAATAGATTTGGAAGCCAGTCCTCCGAAATGAACGTATTGGGTTCTATAGGTTTTGATACGGAGGTAAGTAATGATCTTGATCTTATCACTACGTCCGGGGAGAAGGTTACGGTAAGCAGATCGGAGATCAAGGGTATGTTAAGGCAAGGTAAGTTTGAGGAGCTTAATAACAAGTATGATGGGTTCATGGAGCTAGCCTTGTCGTTGATGATGGAGGATAACGCTTTGTACGGAAGTAATGTCCGTGGGGTTATCGAGAATGAGAAGGCGGAGGATCTCCAGAACAGGACTGATATTACCAACATCTTATCCACGTTAGGTATCCGGGTGATGGGTATGTCTGAGTATATGGAGAAGTATAAGTATCGTAATGGTGTCGAGCCTTCGGCTAGGGCCTTATCTGACATGGCTAATGGTGTTATCGCCTTGGCTGAGGGGGCTACGGTAGAGGATCTCAATGAGGAGGTGGCTCATTTCTTGGTCGATACTTATCGTAACCAACAGGAGATTGACGAGGTGCTGGATTCTGTTGTTGGTACGTCGTTATGGAATCAGTTCGCTGGTCGTTACTATGAGGTGTATGGGAAGGAATACCAAGGAGAGGAGCTGGATAGGATGGTAAAGCGGGAGATCCTAGGCAAGACGTTAGCCCAGCGGTTCGTTCCGGGGATGGAACGGGCGGTAGAGGATCTGGCCTCGTCCGAGGACGTCCAGCTCTCCTTGTTTGGCAGGATGGTACGAGCTATACGTAATTTTTTCTCCAGCCAAAGATCGGATTTAAATAAGGTACTTGACAGGATAAAGGAGTCGGCGTTAGCTGATGATCCAAGCGCCTTTGACGTGCTTCTGCTAAAGGATAGCGATCATCTCATGTACTCGTTATCGGACGTTGACGTGGCTAATAAGTTGATCAAGAACGGTAGATCATTGGAAAGGCTATACACCAGATTACAGAGGATGAGGTCAAGCCAAAGCCAGAGGATCGGCGAGAGTATCTCCCTTCTACGTGATATAGGCGAGAAGGTAAGACAAGTCGGGGGCGAGCTTAATAAAAACAACAACCTGTTATCCACCAGGAGCGTTATAGCTACGGCCAAGGCAGAGGTAGAGTATTTGGTCACTGTCGCCAGTAGCTTACGTAAGAGCGGGAAAGGATTGGATTATGAGACGATACAGGTTATCGATAACGTATATGGGGAGATAGTACCGTTAATCAGGAATCTTCGTGGATTCGTCAATAATCAGGCGGCGGATTATTATGGCAACAACAAGGTTGGCATGGTAGAGGATATGGATGATATATTGCGGATGGCTGAGACATCTATGTCTGATATAAACGCCCTTCGTAGCGATCGTAACGAGGATTGGCTGGATGAACAGCTCCGGATGTTTAATATCCCGGAAAGATATTGGAATGGGATAAAGAAGTTGGTGAATAATATCCATAAGGACATCAATGTCATGTCCCGATTCTTTGGCACGCTAGAGCATAGCGGCAACGCTATCCTAGGTATGTTAGGGCAGCGTCTTGGTAAAGCCCATAGTGACGCTAGGAGCGAGGGTATATCCAACATCAATGATATGACTAAGATGATGAAAGAACGTGGATGGGGGATAAAGGATAATGAGGACCTGATACAGAAGATAAACGGCAAGATGTCGGATTACCTTGACTCTTCCCGTGATTTTGCCAGATACGATTTATTATACCGGACAGAGCAGGCCAAAGCTATTATCGATATATATGATCTTAAAAAGGTCACGGGTAAGACCGGGAAGGAGCTTATTGATCTTCTTCTATCTGATAAAGGCATTAAGGTCAAGACTCGTGATGATATCGTAGGGTATGAGGGCGATAAGCCTATCACGAAGGAAGTAACCCATGTATTCAAGACAAGTCTTCAGAATTTCGATATCTCAGCCATGACATTCGAGGATCAGCAACGGTATCTTGATACGATGAACAAATGGTTGGACGATAATCGTGAAAAGCCTATGGTTCAAGCGTATTATGATAAGATCGAGAATGTGAACAAGAAGGTAGAGGAAAGGCTGGGGCGTAGGGTGTCACAGGTCACGTCCGATTTTATGACCCGTATCCGCAGGAGCAGATATGTTGCTATGGATAAGTTCATGAAGGACAGGAAGGTGGATTGGGCGGCTTTCCGATCCGATCCTATAGCTTGGAGATCTTATCTGGATATCCTTCGTGATAGGGCTATAGCCAAGAGCGAGTGGTATTCCGACGGGACACCAAAGGAAGCGGGGTCCGAGGCGTTGATGATGTCCGAGGAGATCAAGGCATGGGACGAGGCGTGGGCCGAGGAGTTTGGGAATACCAGCGAGGAGCGTAAGGCCTCCAATGAGTTCAAGGAGATACTTCGCGGGATAGAGCGGTCCGAGGGCGGTAAGGCGGCGTTCGAGTTCCTGCTAGCCGGTGGTCATCTTGGCTTCTCCAAGGATATGTGGGGATCCGATGAGGGTGATTATTATGAAAATTTGGTTGATAAGATCACGGAGCAATCTGTATCATCATCAAGAATAGAGAAGGTAGAGGAGGCGATGGCGACAATAAACGAGATCAATGACCAGCTAAGACCTTTGCTCATCCAGTACCGGGATAGCACCAGATATGGGGAATATGATTTTGATAGGTTACGTGGATCCGCCTCGTTAAGGAAGATAAACGAGTTATATGATCGTCTGGCAGAAGCTAAGAGCGTTATTAATGCCGCCGCTTCCGCTGAGGCTATTGAGATGGATATGCCTGATGCGGTGGAGAGTGGTGTCACTGATTCCTACCGTAACGCGTTAAGGGACGCCATGGCGTACGACAAGGGCATGGATGAGCTTAAATTCGCCAAGGAGCATATGTCCGCCCGCTCCCGCAGCCAAGTGGAGCGGATGGCCTCCAAGCTATCCCGGAAGAACCCGTCATGGACAACCGTGGAGGTGGCGTTCTTTAGAAAGAAGTACGGTCCTGACTTCAACAATAAGCTGGCTAATGATATAGCTATGGGTAAGGCTAATAGTATACTTATCGAGTACGCCAGAACTCGGCTATATCCTTATATGAGAAAATACTCTCCCAAGGGGTATTCTGGCTTTGTCAGGAAGATAAATAACGGTACGTATAAGGTATCCGAGTTCTTTGATGCCATGGAAAATGGTATATCAAAGGAAGAGAGCGTATCCCGTTTCGGGTTCGATATTAATATGATTGACTTATCGATCAATAACCAGTGGCTAGAAGAGGCCGATGCCGAGAGTTCTTTCCGTAATCCTGATTATAATCCCGATCTGGGTTATGGATATCATACGCCTAGGTTCGATAAGTACAAGAACGAGGCTTTCTTTAAGAAATATGGTATTACCAACGAAGGGGAGGAAGCTACGATCAATAAGGATAAGTGGGAGATGAGGAAGGAGTTGCTTAACATAAGCCGTAAGGCTATGGAGGACTATGATGAGCGGTTCAGGAACATCTACCAGATACCACAAATATCCAAGGGCGGCGTGGAGAGGATGGTGCAGGCCGGGGTTGACCCGAAGGCGGCTATCGGCAACGCCGTACGTGATATTGTTGGCGAGAGGGTGGATGACCCTATACACGGTCAAGGGCAAGACCTAGGAGAGCTTGATGAGAACGATAATCGGTATAGGATGATCCCTAAATACTATCTAAGCAAGTTGGAGAACGCCGATGACGTATCCCATGACTTCGCCTACTCCTATTCCATGTTATCCTTACAAGCAGCCTCTTACAAGCATAAGAGAGCGGCTTTGGATGATGTCATGGGATACAGGAACATGATGCTGGAGACGCAATACGACGGCGGTAAGAACCCGGAGGCGACGCACGCCTATAGGATGTTCCAAGATTGGGTTAACGCCAGCATCTATGACGTTAGGATAAATAACAAGCGTATAGAATGGAACGTAGGAAGCTATAAGGTGGATCTTAACAAGCTAGCTCTTATGTTTACCAAATTCGTATCCAAATCCAACTTAGGCTTCTCCCCGTTCGTGGCGGCTACCGGCGCCGTAACCGGTCAGGCCAACTTCCTTTTGGAGGGTATGGTAGGGCAGTACATTAGCAAGGATTCCATGAAATACGCCTATGGGGAGGCACAGAAGCAATTAAGCACGTACGTTTCTGAGATAGGTGATATAAACCGATCCAATAAATTATACGTTGTCGGTGAGGCTTTAGGGGTGTTTAATGTCCGTAATCGTATAGGGTCTGCCGCCTATAACAAGATATGGAGAACGTTGTTCAGGGACGTACCATTTAAGATGATGGAAATCCTCAACTCCCCTCTTGACCCTCAAGTCATTATATCGGTCATGGATGATACACGCCTATACGAAGGTCAATTCTGGTCATACTCCAATTTCAAGGAGATGATGATGAAGGACAGGAATATGTCCGCTAATGAGGCTAAACGCGATTGGGAGCGTTTAAGGGATTATTCTATGTGGAACATGGTAGATGTTAAGGATGGGAAGATCGTGGCTAAGAACGAGGCTAACAAGGATATTATAGACCGATATATACCTACCCTATCAGGTAGGGTAAGGAGTATGGTACAGATATGCGACGGCGCCTTGAACGAGCAGAATCGGGTGGGGGCTAGCCGGAACGCTATCCTTAACATGGTACTGCCTCATCGTGGATGGTTTATATTGGCCGTACAGCGGGCGTATAAGAAAGCCGGTTTCAATTTCCAGACCAACCAGTTTGAGGAAGGATATATGAGAACGTTATGGAGACTAGCTGGAGATGTCTACAATACTATGTCCGAAGGAAGGATGGGAGAGATATATGATGTGATGAAGGAGGAGTATAATAAGCTTAATCCTTATGAGCAGACTAATATTAAGAGATCTATTATCAATATGGCGGTATTCGCCACGATGATAGCCATAGGACGGGCGTTGATGGGATACAGGGAGGATAATGAGGATAGCTGGTTCGGGCAGTTCATTACCTATATAGGATTCAGGACGATCAATGAGATCGCTTCCCAGACATCCCCGTTCTTGGAGCTTAACGCTATAGACATGTTACAAGACCCGCTGGTCACAGCCCGGAAGTTAGGTGATCTTACCGATCCTCGAAACTGGGATCCGTTCGCTACCGTCCAGACCGGCGTGTATAAGGGCGAGAGTAAGCTATGGAGACAGCTCATGAAGTTCTCGTTTGGTAAGCAATGGTATAATATCAAGACGGCTAGGGATATTAAGCAGACATCCGACTACTGGTTGATGACTAACGGCATGACGATGGGATTCTTCTTAGGAGGCAGGGATAAGGACGAGTCCGGGGAGGACGCTAATTGGTACTTTGATAGAGGTAGGTAGTTGAAATAATGCGATAAAAAAAATAGCCAATAAGATTGTCTTAAACAATTGACTGGCTGGGTGATTACATACCAGTTTACACCGATATAATTTAACGCTTCACGGCCCCGGCTATTGCCAGCGACTCCACGTCCCCTTCCCGGTTCACCACCGGTGACGTATTTTATTGGGTTAGAAGATTCTGTTTTTCTAACCCAAATTTCTTTATATTCCTAGCTGCTAGCAAATCTCTGTCATTTACGGTCCCGCAAGAAGGGCAAGTCCAAATACGATCGGATAATTTAAGATCTCGATGTATGTATCCACATTCGCACATTTTGGAGCTAGGTTCGAATCTTCCTATCCGAATCAAATTCATGCCCTTCCAATCCGACTTATAGCTTAATATTCTAAAGAACTCGCTCCATGAGCATGAAGCTATGCTATTAGCAAGCCTATGATTCTTCATCATCCCCTCCACGTTAAGATCTTCAATAACCACGGTTTGGTTCTCGCCTAGGATATTGTTGACCACATGGTGCAGGAAGTTATGTCTTTGATTCGATATGTGCTCGTATGCTTTCGCTACGGCTAATCTAGCTTTCTCTCTTCTTCTGCTTCCTTTTTGCTTGCGAGTCAATCTTCGTTGTAAGCATCTTAATCGTGCGGAAGACCTTTCCAGATATTTCGGGTTCTCGAAAACCGAACCGTTCGATAAGGTTGCGAATGTCTTTATCCCGACATCGATACCTACAGTCGTATCCGGATTTATAGGTGACTTGTCCGGCAATTTGAGGCCGTTATCTACAAGGATACTGATATAGTACTTATTTGCAGGTGACTTTGATACGGTAACAGTTCCTATCTTCCCTTTAAATACTTGATTAGAGTAAAATCTTACCCATCCTAATTTCGGTAGCTTGATTCTGTTGTTATCGAAATCGATATGCACGTTAAGGATATTCTTGAACGATTCCCTTGATCCTCGCTTTGACTTGAATTTCGGGAAGCCTTTCTTTTCCCTGAAAAATCTGGTAAAAGCCTGATCCAGGTTTCTTATTGACTGCTGTAGACATTCGTTAGATATCTCATTGAGCCAAGAATATTCTTCTTGCTTTTTAAGACCAGTCAGTTTCTTGCATAGATCAACGGCCGTCAGTGATTTTTTATTATCTTGATACGCTTCGATTTTAGTCTGTAAAGCCCAGTTATAGATAAATCGGGTTGATCCGAAAGTCCTCTCTATTAATGAGATCTGTTCGGATGTAGGATTTAGTCTATATTTATAAGCTTTTAGCATACTACTGTCTTTTGATGCAAAGGTATGATATAAAAAGTAATTATATATCATTTTACTTATGTTGTATAACATGATAGTGCAAACTGGTATATAATTACCTTACTTATTACCAATCTCCGCCATCATTTAATATACCATCAATAGTAGTTATGCTATTTTCTATGTTACTACCTCCATATTGCGTAAATTCTGGCGTGGGATTATAGTCTGTATCTCCGTGCATCATTACATGAAGTGAGCCGCTGGCGGAATATAACCAAAGACGCTCACCATCCTTTTTCCATTTCTTGGCTAATCTTTTCAATGAGTCGATCAGTTTGCATTCCTCCGGGGTGCATTCGATCCCCGCTCTAGTATAATATTTCATTCCCATATTATTGATTTGTTTAATTTACGAGCCTCTGATAAGGCTCGTGTTAGTATATCCTTTTTTCTTATAATCTCCTTATATCTTTTGATATTCATTTTTATTATCTTCATAATAAGTTCTTTTGCCTTAATAGCTCCAACATCTTATTCCAATCAACATATCCTTTAGCCGTAAGTGGAGTGCCGATATTCCTATCATCTATATAATAATCACAATACAATTTTGGTGATGATGATACTGGCTCAGGATTGTAGTTTACCGAATATAGATCAATATGATTGTATCTAAACCAGTCCACGGCATCCTGTAGATATTTACCATCTCTTACTGTATACAATATCAGAAGATTCTTATCAGCCAATTTCCTTAATACGCTAGCGGCTCCGATATTGTCTCCTACATAAGGGAATGAGTCTACTACGCATGTCCCATCGAAATCTATCCCGATTATTTTCTTCATATTATATATCTTATAATAAATACTCTTCTATTTTCTTAGCCATATCAATAAGCATCTCACATCTAAGGTTATTAAACTCCTTACAAAACCTCATGTCTTCCTCATACTTTTCCTCAGGCGATCTATTATCAATTACGCTGTAGCATGGTGACGAATACACGGGGATAGGTTTCATGGCCTCTATAGCCAATTTAATAGCCTTTTCACTGATCTCGCTCATATAATCCTCTTTTTGCACCCATATAATACCACTGTTAAAGCAATTTGGATTTTCTAACTGGCAATTTCCATTATCATAAAAACAACATCCTGTACAACATTCTTTCTCTATCTCTGAGATAGCCATGAATCTCTTCTCTTCATATATCATGGTATCTCCTTTTTTTATCTTATTCCTCTTTGTCTTCATCTTATCAAATTTTTATATCCTACACGTTTTAATTCCTCTTCGGTAGCTTTCTTCTTCGGGAACTTCCCGTGCCATTTCCCGGGTACCACGACATCACGACCGTCGGGGCTGGTAGCCAGCCTCCCGCATTCGCTGCACAGCCCCATGCCCTTGTACGGCTGTAGTTCCTTGGCATACTCGAATTTGTCCACCACATACTCGTTTGTCAATATCCAGTAACTAGATGTGGCGGTGTTATCAACACAACCGCATTTAGCGCATATAAATAAACTCATGATTTTCTATTTCTATATTGTTATTACTAAATCTATTCATCATATCTATGAAGAATTGGGGATCTTTTTCTATTAATAAACAGTTTCTTCCCTCCTCGTAAGCCGCTATCCCTGTCGTTCCGCTCCCGGCTACTGGATCCATCACCATATCTCCCGGATTCGTGTATGTCCGTATCAAGTATCTTAGTAACTCCACCGGCTTCTGGTTGGTATGGATGGCTGATTTTTGCCTGTCTGTCTTAAATGTCATGACCGATAGCGGGTATCTCTCCGTGCTATCGTATGTAGTGAGACCGGCTTTGCCATATAATTCCGTTTCCTTGCATCCCACTTTACTGGAGGCCTTGGATACTTTCCTGACATGACCATAAGTCTTTTGGGGATTATATGTATGCTTCCCAGGTGGCATAGGTGAGAAGATAAGTGTCAACTCATGATTCCTTAATGGAGCTTTCTTGGCGTTAAGAAAACCGGTAGGGGTGGTCTTATGCCAAACAAGATCGTACCGGTACCATCCCGATGGGGCGACCCTCATGATCTCGACCGCCGCCGTGAGGGAACAGGTGACGGCTACCACCCCTTCCGGACACAGCATCTTTTGGATTACCTCCCACATCGCCTTATAGTCAAATCCCTCCTTATCGTATCTTGCTTGGGTTATCTTATAAGGAGGATCGGCAAAGACAAACCTTACCTTCCCTACCATATCCTTGAATACGGACATCGCCATATCCATATCCCCGTTAAACGCCCTTACTTTCCCGTTCATCATCAATCCTCTCCACTTTAATCGTTCCCATATCACCTGAAGGTAACGTAATATCGCTATACACGTTGTTCCAGTTCTCGTCAATGGCCAACTGATGTAATATTGATCTATATATCTGGTAGGTATTCCCGATAAGTCTTTTCCTGTTGATCCTGTCCGCGCTACCTCCATGATAACCTATATATTCGAAATCTTCGAGATCAGGGAACAGCCTTGCTCTTATTGAGATCATATTCTCCGCAATAAAGCTCCTTATTCCCAGCGACTCCGTCCTGTCCATGTCATTTATCAACGTTTCCGTGGTATGCTGAAGATCCATGTCTCCGGCTGCGTATCTGCTTATGTCCTCCACGCACCGGGATATCAGCATCAGTTGTTCCCTTGTCAATGTTATTTTATAAAGTTGTTTGTTGTTCATATCCTTCTATTTTATTTATCATCTCGAATATTTTCACCGCTATCAACGGCACTATGGCATTACCATAAGCCTTTATTGATTCTTTTCTCCATTTCCCGTAAGGAATGGTAAGGTTGTCCACATTAAAGGGTAGCCCATCATTTCCTCTACAAATAGGGGACTGAGTTGGAAAACTCTTCCATTGAGTCGATCCCCGTCCATCCCAATCACGGCAGGCATATTTCTTAAAGAGTCTGTTCTCGGTGCTCCGTTGCTTTTTGTCATCTTCCTTATCGTACAAGAACCTGTGTGATCTGAGGCCACTGGTGTCGGTAATAAGTCTCCGTATTTTATCCCTTGTTTGGGAAGTGAACTCAAATCCATGAATCTTGTCTTCCCGTCCTTGTCGCAAACCTTCAACCCTTGCGTCTGAACAGTCGGAAGCAATGAACCATATCCTATACCGTTTATGTGGCGCTCCGACACCGCAAGCTGGAACAATGATCGGTTGGACGGAATATCCTTCACGTTCAAGATCGTCGCAGATGGTATTGATGATATATTCTTGCTCAAGTATCGTTTCCTTGTAATTTTCTTCATCTTGATCACTTTTCGTTTCCACGTCAGTTTCACTACCGGGTTGAACCATATTGGTGATTCCAGCAACATTCTCGCCAATAACCCAGAGCGGTCTTGTCTCTCGTATGACTCTAAGCATTTCCGGCCAGAGATAACGGTTATCATCCGCTCCCTTTCGTTGTCCAGCGACGCTAAATGGTTGACAAGGGAAACCTCCGGTGAGCACGTCGATTTTCCCTTTCCATGAAGTGAAATCAGTTCTTTTAATATCCTCATATAATACTGTTTTTGGAAAATAATATTTTAATACGCTTTGGCAGAACGGATCTATTTCGCATTGAAATACATTGTTCCATCCTACCTCCTTTGCGGCTAAATCAAAGCCTCCTATACCTGAGAAAAGACTAGCGTGATTCATTTCATCTTATTTGATATTAAATTTTCTTTTACATGTTTAGATATATCAATTATCTCATCTTTTATATTGCAGTCATCTTTTAATAATGAACCAAATATACATGATATGGCGCCCTTTAGACCTAGTGCTATCCCTATCTCCAACATTTTTTTATCGGTATTAGAGATGTCTATAGGTTCATATAATATTGATGATATGCTGTTAATTACATATATCACATCATTTTCATTCATTGATGTAGATTTATCGATAATAGCTATAAAATCTTTTATAATCATAATATAAGCTATTTTTATTTCTTTTATCGCATCATCGCTTAGATGTCTATCTCTTATATGCCTTTCAACATACTTGTTTGCTAGATTCTCTATTTTGTTTGATCTGCTCATTTGTACTACCAATTATTTAGTTAACAGTAAATCATAGTCCTCTTCATCTATACTCCCATTATTGTTGACGTATATAATGAAATCATTTAAAAGCACGGACTTATCCTTGGATAAGGCTTTTATAATAAGCTCTCCATCATCTTTCAACATCACATGCACAGTATCCCAGATAACATATTTTTGACATTCTTTCTCAATCTTCTTGATTGTTTTAAGTATTATCTTATACGTCTCCTCATATCTTTTTACTATTCCGCACAGTTCAGTCGTATTATATTTACGTATAGCCGTGAATATATATTCCTTTTTACAATCCCAGCATTTTATCAGTTTTTCTGATCCGCACGCCTTATTCTTGTAGAAGAAGCAACCCTTACATGGCTCATTATAATCGTAGCTTAATACTACAAGCAGCTCCACGCCATTCTTGTATATCACGTCTCCTTGTTTCATCTTGTCTATTTTATTAATCTCATTATCAATATAGCAAAGTTGGATATTATCCATACTATAGATATCCAGAATGTTGTACTTAACATAAGACCTATGTTCTTAGGTATAGGATCTACTCTCCTGAATGTCAGGATCATGTATATAAATGTCTTTATATTCATAATTTACGATATTTTTCTATATAGTTAACTATCAAGTCTTTAACTCCTTTTGGGACATCTGTTAGTTTAAGTTTTCCTTGGAATATATCCTTGCCGTACTCGTCCATAATCTCCCCGAACGAAGGATTCATGACTCTTGTTGACATGCATATCGGTTGATCGGTATCGAATTTGAGGACAATCGTTTTTCCGCTGTTTATCACCTTTTTTAAAGCCACGTAAAGTTTTCTTCCTTTTATTATATCACAATTCCCTTTTAGGATATTGGACATATGTATAACATGCTCTTTCTTGATACGGGGAGCTTGCTTCCGGGGACTTGTGTTATTTATATAAACAATATCCCCTCCATTTAATCTCCATTTATCGAAACATGATAAACATATACTATAATCCGCCCATTTTCTTATTCTAGGCAACATCCGTTTACTTCCTGCCGGCATCTTTTCTCCGCAGCATTTACATTCCCAATCCTTGATGGTCCTGAACTCTGCGTAATCATCTATTGAATATTTCCTTTTAACCATTTCTTTCTATTTTCAAAATTATCATCACCATACTCATAATTAGGACAAGCCTTATTGCTTGGGCGTCTCATGTAAGTCTTTTGCTTCCTATCATATTTTCTATTAGGGTTTATATAATGGTCGCACACTTGCCAAACGGAGCAGCATACTTTCCCGTATCTTTTCGCCCATTCCTGATCATGTAGATGTACGCAAGTAGCGCAAGTTGGATTCTTGAGTTTATCCTTATTATTATCTATGATCTTATTGACTCTATCAAGAATAACATGCATTTTTTCAATATTTATGACATTAAATGCGTCTGGTTCCAGAAGATATGTCATTGAGCTTATATCTATGTCCATTTCCTTGGATTTATTGTAAGCTGATTTGTATTTCCTTCTCATCAAATCCTTTAATTGATTTACTTTTCTCTCATAAGTCCCCATATTTCACTCAGTTTTCCATCCTTGTTTTTTCAATAGATCCACCATCATCTCCTTTATCTTAGGACTGATAGCCTCGGTAAGTATATCGGCAGCTAAGTTGATAGAGAAGCTTGTCATTCTCAAATCCGCTATATACTTCTCGCTGGTAACTTCCTTTACATAGTCATGGATATCCTTGATCATCTCATTTTGAGATTTCAGGAGATCCAGTATCTCGTCAAGTTTATCATTCATCATCTTTTTCTGTTACACCTAACAATATAATTGTCAAAAACAAGAACAAGACTATAAAGGCGCCTATACCTGTTTCTTCTTTTGGACAATCACGTATTACTTCTAATATGTCCATAGCTTAATTTTTATCTTTTTTCTCGAATATGCCTGACAGTAGCCAGAATACCACTATCAAAAAGAAAAATAGCCCAAGCGCCTCTAAAATGTCCCTCATAGCTTAATGCCCATTTTGCCAATTATACGATAGAAAATATCCCTAGTCAGCTCAATATCATAAGTAGCGTCATGGAGCTTATTCTCGTCGATCTCAATGCCCATGGTTTTGGCTACGGTCATCAACTTAAAGTTCTCCATATCGTTTCTTACGTCCATCAGGAACGGTGTCACCATAACATATACATCCATGCAGTTAGGATAGAACCATGATCCGAAATACTTATCCCCGCATTGCTCGAATAAAGCCCGAAGGAACTTGTTATCGAATCCGGCATTGTTATACCCCACCAAATACATTTTGTCCTTCTTATTGAACTTATTCACGTATTTGGATAATATACTAACGAGCTGTCTGTATCCATCTTCCATAGGTTGATATGACTTCACCTGCTCCAAGGTAACACCAGCCACATCTAGCGCCTCTTGCTCTATCGTGGCGGCAGGGTTCGGGGCTAGGCGGATGTCGAACCTCTCGACCTCCTGCCCGTCGATATCCACGATCCCTCCTATTTGGTGTATCCCGTTTCTCCAGAACTTAACCCCGGTTGTCTCTAAATCGAAAAATAGTAATTTGCTCATATCTATTGATTTTTAAAATGTTCCTTAATCTTCTCCAATGCCTCATAAGACAGATAGCTGTCTATAGTCTTATCGCTATCTATTTCCAGCAACTCATTAAACAGGTCTTTAGCCAATGTTTTCCACTGCTCTCCCCAATCACGGAGATTCTCGACCTTTGACCGTATGTCTTCGAAATAAGAATCTACGTCTGATTTGATTGATTTTGAATAGTATTTAACATCATCCTCATCCCCATCCATGATATAATCGCATTGTGTCCTGATATCTTTTATATGGCTATCTATATCACTGCACATATAATTAACGGGTTTACGTATATTGAATATAGCTTCTGACGTAAGACCGGTTATATCTTGTATGTCTTTTAAATTACCCATTATTTAATCAATTAAATTAAATGTCAACCATCCACCTATATGCCCCATCGCAAAAACGAATAATGTTATAAACACTAATAATATCCAATATCTTACAATTAGCTTATTATCATCTCTCTTTGTTTCCTCAAGAGCCGTGGTTAGAGCGTTGGCGATTCTGTTTTTTATCTCACTGTCGTTAAGATTAGCACGATTCACTAATTCATCATAATCTTTCTCGTCAAGAATTATCTGTTTCTTTATACTCATATCCCTAATATTTCTGCTACATAAACAAATCCATAGCATATATAATCATCATGTTCCTCATGCCATACGACGGCGCAAGGGAAATATAACGGCATGTCCTCAGCCATAGGATTCTCTTTGAGGTCATCAATGTTTATCTTCTCCCTCCACCTCCACAGGTCTTGGATATCGTTTAAGATCAATTTTTGCATAATAATTTGATTTTTAATATTGATACAAAAATACTATTTAAACAAAAATAAAAGCATGAATAATATTAAAATAATATTAATCATGCTTAAATGCAAATATATTCCTTCTAGTTATCACGGATATACGTATTCGTATTCATCTGGAGGAGATGTCTCATATTCAACATCACACTCCATATTGGTGTAATACTTGTCCCCTTTTCTATATACTAACGCTACCCAACAGTCATATTTTTTACTGTATCCTATAAGAGGGACATTAGCCATAGGCGAATTATCCTCCGTTTTGTATCTTATTTTTGTTACTTGTTTCATATACTCCATGTTTAATTAAATCTATCATCAATGAGAATAACGCATCTATAAGAAGTTTTTCTTTGCCCCAATATATAGGAATATCATCTATATCCCTATACAATGCAAACCATGCGTCTTCTAGCTTATAACATTCTAATGTACTACCCTCTATCTCATATGGAAGCAAATTCATTAACGTACCTACATCCCAAACAGGATTTGATACGTCTGGGGTAACGACCTCCGTAAGACTTACACGACCGGCGTTATCTTCCATAGAATAAAGCCTATCTATTTCTGATGACCTGTAGCCGCTGGCGGTAGAGATAGGGAGGCCGGCCTTGACCAGCGCTCTCCCCTGTTCTTTTGTGGTAAAAATCCGTTCCTTCATGATTTCATTTTTCTTTCCACCGTAACGATCGTATCATTATGCCATCCCCCATGAGCCACAAGAAGAATCTCCTGCTGCTCGAAGCCAAGCCCGGCCCCTATACCGCCGGAGTTCCACGCGCAGGTAATGACCACCCCTCCTTCCTTGGTGATCCTAGCTATCTCCTTCTTCTGCCTAGTCCAATAACTAGATTGTGTTGTCTGCATATTAACAGTACCTCCAAGTCTTTTATACGACTCGGATACCTGTCTCGCGGAATATGGTGGATCATATAGTACCATATCAGCTATATTATCTTTAAGACCACACAGGAAGTCCGTGGCGTCCTTATGATATATAGCCTTAGTCTCAGGGTCAAGATCGTTGGTGATCGTCCCTATATCGCTGTTTCTGGCGAACGGGTCCACTATAACCATCCCCTCTTCTCGATATTTATCTATAAGTTCCCTTATCGGTTTTATGCTGAATGTCTCGCTGTTCGGCATTGACCATTTCTTGTTTATAATCATCTCTTAACTCTGTTTTAAATTTAAGCTTCATAGTACTTCTAGGTACAGGATCGCATATGTCATCCCACCAATTCTTGTGCCCTTTCGGTGGATGTATATCCTTTTTCCATAAAGATCCCTTAACTGTCTTGATTCTTCCGTATGGTCTCATTTTGCTCGTGTTTACCTTCACATGTCACATTATATCCGTTTCTAATGACCCGAACATAAGCTCATCAGTAATCTTGCGAAATTCCTTTACAATATCATTTATCTGCTTACGTTCGATGCTTCTTAGCAAATGGGCTATCACATCCACTGTCCATCCATTGCCCGCTAAAGACATGGCCGTATTTGGGGCTATCCCGTCAAGGTAATCATCCGGCAATGTCTGTAGCCTACACATCTCCACCGGGGTCAGGTATCTGAATTTGTCTTTTATGTCAAAGGCGTTAGGATATCTTCCGGGAGGTAACGATGAGATTACGTTATCTTTCATAACCGTTGTCAGGCAATTACTTTTCTTGATGGGAGTGGTATTCTTATCTTTTCTTATCTCCAGACATTGCGTTATTTTTATGCCCATGTCACAATCCTTTCGATACCCGTCCTCTCCTATCCTTTTACCGACAATGGTCCCTATATATCTCCCTCTTATGGCTCCCGGATTCCAACCCTTGTCATGCTCTAGAATATCATCCAATGATATATGCTTGTCTTTCGGCATTTCTACCGGCCAATTGCACCAATAAAGGCGATGCCGGGTCTGTGCCGAGACCAAGGCGCTATCGATCTCCACCGGCTCCACGCCAAGCTCCTCGGTGATCACCCAGCGGTGCTCGTCCCGCATCCGGACGTTCTCGCCCAAGAACAGGATTTTACCTTTGGTTTCCTTTCTTAAATGCTTTACGATGTCCGAGAAGCAAAAGAAAAGCCTTCCACGAGCGTCCATGAATCCTTTACCCTTACCTGAGCTAGAGAAGCTCTGGCAACAGAACCCTCCCATGACCAGATCTATGTCTTTCCAAGGGATATCCCATGTTCTCCAGTTATTAACATCCCCTAATTGAATAATATTAGGAAAATGTTTTTGACTTACCTTTATACATGTCTTGTCTATCTCCGAGGCGTAGTAAGTCTCGATAGGTATGCCGGCTCTTCGTAACGCCAGACACCCACATGATATCCCGTCAAATAATGATAATACCTTCATATTGTCTATTGTTTATCTATACAATTCTATAGCAATTGTATTATCAAAATAATCTTTGGCTATATCTTCCCCTTCTTTTATAGACATATCAAATAAAGAAGCAGGGTATGATGTTATATAATCATTCGTATTTATAACAACCCTTATTTCCTTACTCTTATCCTTGACAAGCATCAATTCGTCTATCAAATCTTGTACTGTCATATTTTTCTCCGCTTTCATAAATTCCATTTTTATTTACTTTCATGGCCAAAAATATCCTTTTCGGCTATACGTAATATACATTTGTGTATCCCCGGCAAGACCTTAACCAATTTTATACCAAAATTTTCTCCCCTTTTAACAAAAGTCCATTTACCGTATATAACCCCATGTATCATATGTTGTATTATCTCCTTGCTATCTGTCAAAAATACTTGATAATAGATACTGTTGACATAATTGAAATCCTTCCCATGATCATCTGCCGGTCTTAATATCATTACGGCGGAGGAGCATCCACGGACGAACCCGTATATCTCAAGGCATTCATCAAACTCATAATTATCACGTTCCTCATCATGAACATCCTTAACCCATTTACATGGTCTCCCGTCCTTAAACGGGATCTTTAACTGTTTCTTTGCCATCTTTTAAATTGTATTATAATGTTATTACCCGCTCATAAGTGAGTGTACCTTTGTAACCTCTAGCTTTTAGTTCCTCGATAAGTTCTCTAGGTTTGAATTTGGCTAGATCCGGATTGGTAAACACTTTCGTTAATTTACCCCCCCCCCTCTGCATTGGCTTTTTTGGACGATTTGTAGGCATTTACACAATCCTTACAGTAGTATCCAAACCCATCCTTTTGTGATTTGTTCTTATAAAATTTATCCACTGGTAATTCTTTACCACATTTCTTACATATCTTAGTCTCCATGTCTATTAGATATTTTATTTTTAATTATTAAATAATTCATATCCACCCTCATCGCCTGTATTGCTTCTTCTTTAGCCATAGCTCGCTTCTTGTTAAATTATAGCTGTTTGAAAATCAGGAGTATCATTTATATTTAAACTGTTCACAATATCTACTCCACACCAATTTTCTGGATCACCTTGATTTTCTCCATCAACGGATACAAAGCCAATGTCCTCTATCATGCCATTTGTGCCAAAAGCGGTGATATACCATGCTATTTGGCGTAACATATCTTCTGCACTTGCACCACCTTCTATCGCGTCTTGATAGCTTTTAAGTGCATTTTTGAACTCTTTCGATTCCAGATCGTAATTCATGCTAATGGTAGCACTGACTTCTATATCCATCTGTTTCATATCTTTTAAATTATGATTCAATGTCTTCAATCTCAAATTCCCAGTCCATAGCGTCATTTTGCCGAATGTTGTCAGTCAGCCATTCGGCAGCTTCCGCAAGTTCGGGTTGTCCTGTTATGCTACACTCATCAGGCATAGGGACATCCCCTCCTCTATCATAGCATTCACTTAGAGCGTTATACACTTGATCCGGAACTTTTACATCACCAAGTCCAACTCGATAAGTCACCTTGATTGTTAAATCTTTAATTGTCTTCATATTCATGATTTATTATTTTACGTAAATCCTAATTTCTTTGTCCAGTAAACATATATTTTATAAAGCCAATGTTTATCGGAAAAATACTGTTTGCCAGTCAATAGCCACTTTAGGGGCATGACTAACAAGAGCATGATGAGACAGAATATCCAATATAACAAGATAGTCAGTCTCCATATAGGCTTAACAGGTTCAGGTGACTCGTATTTTACAACATGAAATGGAAGCCATCCTGTATTTACCAATTTATCCTTTTGATAATCTGTAAGTTCAATATATTCATCAAGTAAATCCCGTATCTCATACGAGTTAAGTTCTCTGTATCGTAATAGTTCCATATGTCGCTTTAAATCTGTTTCTTTATGACAATTTGGTTTCCGTATTGAGGTATAATGCATAAACCTTCAGTCAATCCATTTATTTCCAGTTCCCCAAAATTATTCAGATTGACAATAAACTCATTACCATCCCCATCAAAAACTCGTATGCCATTTTTAACTTCTATTTCATCGTCACCATAACGATGATTGATAACACTTACTTTCATGCTTTTCTTTCTTTTTTGTAATACAAATACAAGTACATAAATTGAATAGGACTATTTACCATACCTTTATCAGTAGGATCATCGTATTTTTCAAGCCAAAGACGAAGTTCCTCCCAATCGATATCCTTACGGTCACATACCATGCAGGCTAGGTTAGCCCCGAACAGCTCCCCGTCGCCGCCCAGCGACCTGTTAAACCTCTTGGCTAGTCTTTCCTTGAATCCCTTACTATACCATACCCCGGAGGTAGCGGCATAGCAATAATAAGCGTTGTATTTCATTTTCACGCCCATCTTCTCAAACAATGACGTATGCCATATCCTATCCAGAAAGAACACTATTCCACGATATATGAAGGTTCGGAGATTTTTCCTATATTCTTTCCCCAAGAAATTATCCACACAAGATATAGTCCCGCCTGAATAGTACCAGTTATTGGCACCTCTCTTGACCTTATCCGTCATCTTGAACTTATTCTTTCTATCCTCTACCCTATCCCAAGGCTTTAATTTATCCTCATTAAATGTCGGGCAATAATGATAGTAATGATTGATCCATGACAGATATGGGTTGTATATCGTGTATCCATTATCGCTGACATATGAGTTCATATCATACCCAAGTTCCTTGGCTAGAATAGATCCCTCATCAGCTAATACCTTTAATATCGGATTTAAGTTCCATATCTGATCTTGGCTAACAAACATCGAATAGCATGGGTCTTCATCCTCTCCATACCATCCACCCATCCCGCTCACTATTTTATCCAAATCAAGTGAATAATCTTTCCCGGATAAAAAGTCATCTCTAAGAAAAAATCCTCTATATGGGATCATATCATATATACCCGGTTGATCCTCAAACATATGTTTAGCGTTCTCGGTCAATCTAATCAATGTTTGTAAGACAGAAGATATATCTATGGGTGCATATTCACACCCATAGACCTTATTGTTTATCCAAAGATATTGAAGAAGCTCGGCTATATTAATAGTCCCGTCCTCCACGTATCCTGTCTTGTTATCGAAGTTTATTTTGGCTAGAGGTATATTACTCCCCTGTGGTTGGTCGCTTTTTTCATTACAACAATGTACGAACCTGTCAAAGAATATATCCTTCCAGCCAAAATATTTATCCCTTAGCGTCATGAGCCTATTTCTTATCGTATAATAACATGACGTTAATAAGATCAGCCTTTCTGGCCATCCCCTCAAGTTTGTTAAAGCCATCCATGTTATCACCGCTGATGATGATAGTAGGGTATACCTCTATACCGTACTTAGATATCTCCTCCTCCGTGGCTTTGTTTTCCGGGATCTGGTTTAACGTAACCTCACCCTCATACTCCTGTAATGTGTTGGCGATAATATATCGCATGTAGTCGCTGTACTCAGCGTCTTTCTTCGTGAAAAAATCGATTCTTACCATTTTAAATAGTTTTTAATCTGTTAATAATTAAATCCGCTGTAAATATAGCGTTATCTACCTCATCTATATTCATCCTCCTTCCATCGAAATCGTTAGATAATAAATCCTTCACGATTTGATATCTACGCTGCTCCCAATTTATGTCTATATCAAAATTCAGATATCTTACATAATCATAATTCAATTCATCATAGCTATAATTGAGATACTTAACTATCGGGAATAGGCTATCATTAATAGTGCGCTTGATTACATTAACGTATTTACCAGTCCTTTTGTCGATAGCTCTTAATCTCTCATCTTCTACTCTTTCTCCTGACTCTTCCATTCCACTGACCCTTTGTTATGTTTATCGTAATATAATAACGCTATGGCATTCCATGCTACTTGAGCAAGATGCATACACCCTGTATCCGAATCAAATCTCTCTCCTTTTGCATAAGCGACTAAGTGTCGCATGGTTGCGGCAAAATACCTATTGAACCCATCAGGTATATCTTGCCATGAGTTATCAGCGTACTTCTTGGCTCCTTCCGTATATACCCTCACGATGTCCTCTATCTCAGCCAAAGGAAGGAGGTCCCACCGGAGTTTACCGTCGGCCCGATCGTCCTTCCCGCTGCCGTCTTTCCCTACGGCAGTCTTACGTGCCTTGGCTACCTCCTCTTCGTGGGCTTTAATGATGGCTGCGCTATTAATATTATTGAAACGGGAAAGATCGTAAGCGCTTACCTTATCCGCCTTTTCCTCATCAACAAGTCTTAACTTAATAGCTCTGTCTAATGATACGACCATCTCCTTATCAACCCAAATAATCTCATCTACTTCATCCGACCATAGTCTGATTCTCATTCTACCACTTTTATCAGCGGTCTCAACTACCTCAAACACATCGCCATCATAGACCACCCTTTCGTACTTATAAAATTCCTCTTCCATTTTAAACTCCTTTTTGTTTTATTATTATTACTGGATCATCATTAAATGGGGATAATATCCCAATATGCAACAATATATTGCGCTCATCACCCTCGTTCTTCTCATCTTCAATAACATTGATATTTGATTTGTCACTAGATATAATATTACTATCTATATTAGGATTATTTTTGATTATAGCTCATCCTTTTATAATAGGCTCATGATTCGCTAATTTAGCGACATCTTCTTTCACCAGCCAATATTCCTCAAAAACAGTATCCGGATATTTGACTCTTATTTCCTCGTAAGTGTCACACCATGTCATATCCCCATATTTTAGATTAATAAAATTCACTAAGATCCCTGCATTCTGGTGTCCCTCCTGCCATAGAGTAAAGCTCACCGGATGATAGATACACGCAATTTGCGGTCTTCCCGTCTCTTCGCTCGCTTCGCTTCGTAATCCCACAAATAGCGCAGCGTTGAATTCCCGGCCCCGCCTTTACCCACGAGTGCCGCATGTTTCTCTTTCTTGTTTTGTTGGTGTCATTAAGTTTTCTCATGATCAATCCTCCAAAGTTGTTATAATTTTATCTTTTCCGATAATAACCTTGTTCCCGCTCCTTACATCAAAGCATCTCCCTTCATCTGCCTCCTTGAAATAAAGAGCGCCATTGTACTCGAATAACCCGAAGCCGTAATCATCTAGCTTCATTTCGTTAAGTTTCTTGAATTTGTATACGCTTTTCATATTCACTGTATTTTTTATATTTTGTCCCACTAAACACATTAAGACGCTAGACATGATTACCGCCATTATCCCTCCATAAAATTCGGTCGAATCACCCTTCTTATTCCCTTCTATTATCAAATAAATAGAACAGGTCATTATTATGATGGTAAATACCAATCCTATCATAACATCTTTCTACTTTTTAAGAACTCCATCATATCCTCCACGCTAAGCTGGAAGCCGGCCGCCATCTTATGACCGCCGCCACCGGGATTGGCCTTGCGTGCCAGCGCCGAGACATCCACCTCGTTTTTGGTGGTATAGAACGAGCATCTAAAGAATCTCCCGTTCCAGCAAAATGGCATCATCAAATCATGTTTCCTAGGATCATACATAGACTCGAATGTAGTAGAGTTGAACTCCGTGGTATTCATACATATCGCCTTGTATCCAAATATATCCGCCTCGAATGAGAACATCCTCATCTCCCCTTTGTTTTTCTCGACGATATACTCTATCGCATCCTCTCCTTTTCTTATCATAGTAACGATGATATTGGGGTCAGAATCGAGAACCAGACCAGCGTAATTTACGTCAAGCCCGCAATACCCTCTCATCCCATATTGAAATGAAAGCACATCACTCCATTCGAAGCGGTCATGATCCCATACATCATAAGCGCTCAATAATTTTACCACATCAGGGGTTTCGATATCATCGAAAAGATATTCCCACGTAAGCTCACAAGCCGCCGTCCCGACACGCCTCTTGCCCTTTACCTCGTAATCCCTCATATCGTCTATGGCGGTCTTATGATGGTCTATCCATACGACATCTATACCTTTCTCTTTCCACTCATCGAAAAGGAATCTTGTTCTGTTTCCAAATGACACGTCAACTACAAACACCTTATCATATTTATTCACGTCAGGTATTTCCTTGCCGTAATTGTAAGGAAGAAGATCAATGTCCCCTTTGAAATACTTTTTTACTATAGCCGCTGACATTACTCCGTCAAGGTCAGCCTCATGATATATACATCCTGTCATAATCTATTGTTTTTGATTAAAAAATCTATGTATTCTTTTATATCCTTGTTCCTATCATTATCCCAGTCAAATGTCTCGTTTATGAATTTGAAGTACGATACCGGAATTGAATGCAACATCCATCCACAATACTTGCCGAATGTCATTAACGTAGAGCCAAGGGGATGATCCGGTCTCCCGGGAACAGGGGCGGCGGTTACGCCCTGCGCCAGCCCCCTCCTACGATCTTTCTTGGCTGCTTTGATATCCAGATCTGTTTTCGTTACCTTATCCCCCATCGGGATATTGGTAATTAGTTTATCGCCGATAAACATTCCCCATCCATATCCTTTATAGTTCTCTATGCTAAGATCTCTTATATCACCGAACCTTGAAGAGTTGTTACAGCAATCAACGACCAAAGCGCTATCCTTTCCATCCTTTATACGGACTGCTCTACCACAATTACCAACTATAGCTACGTCCCCTTCTCTTCGAATAATTATTGTGCCTATTCTATTCCTAACGCACCATACTTTCTCATTCTCATTGGGAATATCTATTTTCATCTTGGCTCTACTATATATATATTTGCCTAGTTTTTCTTGATCTTTAGCATTTTGACCATCTATACATATGTAATTTTGTTTTTTGAAATATCCTCTATAAACAAATCCTGTTTTTGTTATCTCCTTATGAACACAACATCTATATCCTCTTGTAACAGCTAGTTGTTGTATTCTATCTGCATATATTTTATTGTTTTTAAGACATATTGTATACCCTCTTCTTTTGTAACTACCCATGTCTTTCTTCTTTAGACCATCTCCTTTATCTATAGCATCTAACAATATATCAAACTGCCTTTCGCTTAAATGATCGTATATACTACCGCAATTTTTATCTATAAAATCTCCAAGATATTCCCATCCATGTTTATCTTTTTGATCTTTTATAGGCATTCCTTTTGATATTTTAAAATGAATCATATCTTCATAATTAGCTAATTCTCCTTTCCTTTTAAGCTTTATCTTATTATATTTCATCCCGCATTCCTTGATTGTATTTTCTATGTCATCAATTATATCCGGGTGTACAAGAGACTGGGCTATTGTGATAGAATTATTATACTTACTTAAATTACCATCACTTAAGAAATAACCAAGAAATTTTATATCACAATCTCTCAAAAAAGGATAATCTATTTTTCTATCAACTCCAGCTACTGGTATATAGAAAGATATTCCTCTTTGATAAGACTTTATCGCTTCCTCTTTTTTGTATGGATACCCATTTTGTTTATCCCATTTATTTTTCACTAGAAGATCATGATCTTCTGTTACCCTTAAATTTGCATGACGACTATTAAATGTTACAAACCTTTCACCATTATAAACATCCCTATATACAATATCTTCAATGTTTACCCAATATATATCACCATTATCATATGATGCCACAATATCATCTTTTGATATTTCATGATATTTTAAAAACCCTCTTTTTGTTAATATCTCTGTTTCCATATCAAGACACGCCTGATACCATGTGGAAAAAGAAAACGTGGGTCTTCCGAACATCATGCAATCCAGACCCGGATGATCGAATCCCGTACCGAGGGCGGAATAGTTAAACACCACCTTCGTCTTACCCGACTTGAACCCCTCGACTATAGCCTCCCGCTGTTTCTTTGGCGTGCCTCCGTGAACCACCTCCGCAATGCCGGCGCATATTTTGGCGTTCATCCATTCGGCGGCAGTATTACAGCTCTCAACAGAATCCATAAATACCAGTATAGATCTACATACGTCTTTTAATACCATCAACCGACGTAAAATAAGGTTGTTTAAGCCATTTTTTCTCACCGCCTCACTAATAGACTCAGCCGTATATTCAGAGCCGTTAGAATTGAGTTTAAGGGCATCTCCATTGAAATCCCATGTCTCATACTTAAGAGGCGTCCAGAACCCTTGCCTTATCATCTCCTCCACCTGTATGACATGGATCAGGTTCTTGAAATATACCGGTCTCATTCTGGTTATGAAATTAAGCTGAGAGTATGATACTTGTCCTATAGACATAGTTTTAAGCCTACATGGGGTTGCGGTAAATCCTATCACCTTTCTCGGATTCAGCTCATTCATGAATGTCATAAATTCGCTACCATCCTCCGGGCTATACCCGGCATGAGCCTCATCTATCAACACGTTCTTGATCCCCATTTCCTTAAGCTGTCCAATGACTTTCTTTACCGATCCTAACGTAGCGTATATCATATTAGACAACTTCTTTTTACCGCACGAGGCGGAGTAGATCGTGGCCGGTATTCCGTATGACGTAAGCTTTTCGTGGTTTTGCATTAGAAGCTCTTTGGAGGGCTGTAGAACTATCGTCTTGTCTCCCATCAATCTAGCTGCTTCTGCTATCAAAATACTTTTACCGGCAGCTACAGGAGCGACTACCAGAACCGGATCACGCCTATCAGAATTTATGTAATCGGAGATGCTTCTAACGCAATCCTCTTGATATGGTCTTAATTTGTATGTCATTTGAATTTATAGTTAGGTATATAATTACCTATTTTTATTAAACTCTTTTATTTTATCCCTATTCTCTTCTTTTGTCATTTCAGCCTCTTCTTTGAATATGCCGTATCCTTCCTTGATATTATTCCCTACCATATCCTCTATCATCTCCCTCATCTCATCGCTTCTTATGGCAAAGGATATCTGGAATGATTTGCTCGTACCTTTCATCAGGTAATCAACCTCCCTCTTGCATTCCATCATCAACCGATCCATATTATCGAACTTAATGAACTTAGAATTACCATTAGCCTTCCTTACTCCATCCTTAAAATCCTCTAATATCCCATTGAATACATCCGCCATACACATCATGGAATGCAACCATACTAACATCTCGAATTTATATTCATTGTCCGCATTATCCATCAGTTTTACCAAAGACTCGCTTTTTGTTAGCATGATCTTCGATTCCCGGTCTACAATATCCTTTATCTCTTGCCGGTATCTCATGGCACCAACGAAATCCATCTTAGAATAACATTCATTTGATTTCTCTACCAATTTCCTGATATCCTTTCTAGACATCAGAAGATCTAATATCTGTTTTTCTTTTTCACTTTTGTCCATAATTAGTTCTTTTAGTGATACAAATATAATTAAAGCCTAGGTATTTACCTAGGCTTTTTAATAAAGTTAATCTTTTTTATTCTTTCTTTTTGACCCATCCCAATCCGATGAATACCTACATGTGTTTTGTTTGTGGATCGAGAAATCGCACCAAAAACACAAGGGCTTGGGGCGGGGTTCAAGGCAGGCCGGCTGGCGTCCTATAAGGAAGTGCTTCTCGTACTTATACTCTTGCTCGGCATCGTCCCAAACGTGAGCTTGGTAGCTATCAATCTTCTTTGTCTCGAAATCATACATATCAAGAAGGATATCATTAAGTTCCTTAACCGATTTCTCCACTTTCTCCTTATCTACCTTCACGTTTTGATTGTCCAGCATACGGGTAAAGAAATAGCTACACATATCCGGCAGCACCTTATATTTTCTGAGTATGTAAAAGGCGTATATCGGATGCTGGAGGTTGTGAAGCAACTTATCCTTATCGAATAATCTCCTCCCGGACTTCCAGTCTATCGTATACATAGCTATCCTATCCTTTGTTTTATACTCTCCACGCCAGTCCACCGATCCTATGATATGTACCTTATCGTACGTAACGCCATCCAGGGTAAGGGGCTTGGGTAGCTTATAGGGCAAGACAAAGTCCTCCTCCACGCCGACCGGTCTCGACCCCCGGATCACCTTCTCCATTGGTGTAAGATCGGACCACGCTTTCTTATAATTGCCAGCGGCATCCTTCTCAAATAAACCTACGATCCATCTTATTAACCTAGCCGCATGTTGCATAGACTCGATCTGGGATTTTACGCTATCAAAAGGAATCTTCTCTATATCCGCATAGTAATTGAAAGCCTTGCTCATATCCTCATAAGAAGGTCTACATCCGTTTTTGAAGAAATACTCCATCGTCTGGTGGATAACCGTACCGTATGATGTAGCCTCATGCTTCTCCGTGGATCTGTGACCCTCCACGTAAGTCTTATACCATTTATACGGGCATTGGACGAATGTGTCTATCTGCGAGTAAGAAGTGGCGAGAACCTTCTCCCCATTTATGATTTTATATAATAAATTATTTTCCGGTATAATCATAAAGCTTTTCTATGTTTATCATATCATACTCGTATAAGTCTATTAATATATTTTGTAACTGATGAAGGGTTTTTACTTGAAGGCTATCGCTAAAATCATCTTCTAAATCCCTTAATCCAATATAATATTCATTGTCAAAAACCTCTATTGATCTTCCGTATCCTCGATAAACATCTCTTTCCTTATCACGCTTGAATCCAATTATATCAAGCAAATTATCGTTTATCGCTATAGGTATAACATCGTTCTCGCCAGAATACCATTTTATTATCCCCTCACATCCATGTCTTTCCAGTACTACACTAGGCTTGTTGTTGTTAAATCCAGTTACGCATCCAACTCTCCATAGCCTTCCATTATCATCCTTTACGGTATTACCAACTCTTAACTCCTTAACTGAAATCATATTCTTCCTCCTCTTTATAATCGTCATCACAATCATCAACAAGAGGGGTCTCTAACCCCTCTTCCCAATCATCATATCCGAAATCCATTATCTGTACTTGATAAAGTTATATAATATATCTATCAGCTCCCCTACCGTAAGTTCAGTATAAGGCTTGACGTTAATCACCTCGTCAGGTATGCATATGCCTATTTTTTTCTCCATGTCCATTACCACCTCTACGAAATCTAAGAAATCCATGGCCATGTCAGTTTCCAGATCATACTCGTTATTGATCTCGGCGGCATGATTAAGACCTGTAAACTCACCCATTTTCTCGAATATCGCTTCCTTGACTACTTTTTCAACTTCTTTTCTTTCCATACTAAATTGACATTTTTAATCTTCTACCTAATTCTTTTTTTATGTCTGATATCCTTTCGATATCCATCTTAACATCGCCTGTGATAGCGTATTCCTTATCCATTTTTTTGGGAGGATCCGGAAGCCGGCTTATGGCGAATAACCATGCCAGTTCCTTGTTCTTGTTCTCCCTAAGATACAAATCAGACGTCATGCCATACATCTTTATTATTGTATCGAATAACGTTGATTCCGATAAACTCATATGCACACTATATACATTTGATGGTTTCCAGATTAAGTTATCCAATCTCATCGTGTACTCACGTTTAAGATCTATGTGAGATATTACCGCTCTCACTATAGGACCTTCCTTGAAATTGGTATTAGCCACGAACCATATGAGCCGTTTCTCTACTTCCTTAATAGCCCCGGTATCCTTCCCCATATCGTTATATACCCCAACAATACGGTCCCGGATCTCCTCGATCTCCGGTGTCAGTCCGGGTGTCTCCATCAACATCAGCAACGACCCTCCCCTTGGCGTTATCTTCCACTTCCCGTTCTTCTGTAGCTCTATATAACCGGAAGCCTTATAGCTATCCGTCTTTTCCTTGGGGATAACGCTAGCCATCTCCTCCTTTTGCCGGATCATCAAAAGATATCCGATATCAGACATCGTTAATCCCGATGTCATCATCTGCTCAAAATTAATATACATGATTGTAAATGGATTAAAATATAGATCTTATTTTTCTAGCTATCTTCTCTACCATGTCAGGATGATCATCACCATTATATATATCAATCAATGTCTTGACTATATACAGCCTCACCTCTGAATGGTTTGGCAATGGATACCAGAAATTATCAAGGGATTTATTGATAGGCTTGAACATCCCTAGTTCCGGTATAAGCTCATACGCCCAATCTTCCTTATCAGCTAATCCGTATTTTCTAGCTATGCTGTTTATGGTTAGGCATATAGATATCCCATCCCCATTTTTCATGCTAAGATAAGTCTCCTCCAACACCTTAAGGGCGTCTGCTTTCGATAATTTCTTTTCCTTTTTCATATTGCTTAACTGTATAAGATTCGTTAGCCATACCAACCCTTCCGACTGATATCGACTGATTTATAGCTTGATTTAAATACCCTATTACCAACATCTTTGATTTTATCATATTGGCGCATCTCAATAGGATACGATAGTCCTCCAACGCCCGTTCATATCTGACATCCACCCTAGCTCTCTTGTCAGCGTCAGTCATGCTCTTACATGTACCCTCTTCCCTAAGGCTTATCGCTATCTTGTCTCGTATGATCTTTATATCGTCATCGGCTATCACCAGCTCAGCGTCAAGGACACCCTTGAAAGAGGCCAGGAGATCCGCCAACGCCACGACCTCTCTTTTCATATTCTCCAATTCCAGTATCATGGAATTATCGCTCATTCTCTTGTATTCCTGGACCTTTCTGGATACCTCCTCGCAAAGGTCAGTCACTTCCTTCTCCTTGCTCCTGTTTATGATATACCTAATGCTGTATTTGGCCAGTTCCTTGAATGAGGATATAATCTCCCGTATCCCCATCTTGTCTTCCGCAGAGAAGCTGGCCTTTAATGACATCTCCAATACCTTTATCGTGACAAGTAAATGATTGTTTCTTAATCGCATATCAATAAGGTGTTTCGTCGTGTACTACATTGAAATCATCACCGGGAGGTATATATTGTTGCTCCAATGGAACACCTGGAGGTGGGGGCGGTAGCGTCACTACGGTCGTGTCCGGCTTGCCGCTGCCTACAGGGGCGTCCGAGCCTCCCGGTCTTTCTTGGCGCACCACCCCTCCATCAGGATAATATCGCTCATATCCTTTCATGATATCTACATGTATAGCGTCAATCTCCTCCAATGATCTTTGACGGACCTTTACGATATGATGGAATAATAATCCATCCACACGGAAGGATCGTCTTGATTCACTTTTAAAACGTTCCAGATTAGGATACCATCCTTGCGGAAATTGCATGTATGAGGAGTACCCGTATCTCCTTGGGATATTCAACACTACCATAGCCGTACACAGCTGCCCCAATGAGTCAGACTGATAGAAATCAGACTGCCTTGGCATATGATCCTTCGGATCACGTCTGCCCTCTATCTCTCGATTAAGTTGCGATACGATAAGGAAGAAGATGTTTGGGAACGTTCTTTTGGCTATATTACACATATTCATCAAACTATCTATATTCCTCTTGGCATCACCCGAACCTTGTATAAGAGCTGTATGGTCTATGGATACAAATACAATTTTCTTATCCTTATTCGCCGGCATATATACATTCCATAGAAAATCTTTAAGCTCATCAACTGTTGTAGGTATGGGTATATACGTTATTCTGTTTGAATTTTCTTGTTTAAGACATTTTTGCATTTCTAGCATCTCCTCTTCATTCATTTTACGAAGGAGGATATCTTCTATGTCTTTGTTCATTTTTTTTGATAGTGAACGTAATACCAAGTCTTCCGGATTCATCTCGAACTCACATCTTAACCATACATAATCATCTGCTTGTGGATTGATGTTGACATTCATCACATTGTTCATGATTTTCTGCGCCAAATAGGATTTTCCAACCCCTGGTCTAGCTCCTATGGCTATCGCATGTTGAGGGTAAAATCCCCCCAGCAAAGCTTTGTCTAGATAAGGGTATCCAGTACGAGCCGGGAGAAGTTCTCCCGACTGATATTTCATTATCCTCTCATAGGCGTCCATGATAATTTCCTTGGACGTCTTCCATATCCTATTATCGTTCATCCTCGTGCGTTTCTATCGCCAGCCGTATCGGACTTAGATCCTCTATTAGCTGATCTTGATTTATATCTTAACCCCTTAGCTGTATGGCATAGATCCTTCCCCTTCCGATAAGCCTTCCCCTTCAACTTGTCGGTCTTGTAGTTCTTGCGACCCAACTCCCGTCTCTTGGCTTTCTGCTCAGGTCTGGCGTTGATCTTCTTATCCGTCTCAGCCTTCTTCTTTCTGGCTTCCGGATGTGTCTTATAGTATTCAGTCGATCTCCCCATCCTCTTCGTCCTCCTCATCAAAATCTATATTCTCTTGTATATCCAAATCCTCTTCCTTTAAAAAAGATTGATATTTCAATCCCAGACGCTTAATCATATACGAATATGGATCAGACGCAAATTCCTCTGGTATCTCCCATGTACAAGGGAATGTACCTATCACTTTTCTAAGTTTATCGGCTAATTCGCTATCCATCCCCATATTAACCATTTTATTATAAACTATAGCTTCTACGCTACTCACATTGCCCCCAACATAAAAACCTGTTGGTTTGTGAACAAAATAAACTTTCTTCATTTTACATGTATTATTTATTTTATTAAAGGTATCCAATTTGATTCGATACTCAAATGTACTATTATCATTAGCTCTAATGCTCATATTTATCCTTCTTGCGATCTCCATAACTCATATCCATATCACACACCACCGTATCGGTCGTGTCGTTTACCACATGGAACAGGAACTCCGGGCATCCGTGGCAGGCGTTACTCCCGATCGCCACCGCTCCGTGCCTAGGGCAAACCTTCTTTACCATGGTTCTATCATATATCCGTATATGATTATCGCTATACTTTTCAATATATCTCATGATATTAAGTAGTGATAGCAAAGACATCTTATATGGGGATACATGTTCTATTGGTATATTCAATTCACCAGATAGGCTTTTGTAAATATCCTGTACATCCCGTTTTGTCCTATACGCAAATATGTTAATCTCAGTCATTACCATATCCATACTCCTAAGAAGATCCGGTCTAGCCAGCCTCCCCATCGGCTTCCCAAAAGGATCGGATCTCATCCAAGCCCCACACTTCTCGCACCCAAATTGCTTCCCATCTACCGTATTTATCATAGTGGATGGGGTCTTGCAGTACGGGCATATAGATCCGTTTAACATAGCTTTTTGGACTAAAGACAGTTCTTTCATACCGTTTCCTCCATCTCAACATTAAATAGGCTGCAATATCTATTGAAATTCCTGCTTTCTATTTCCATATCCTCCTCATACCTGTCAATTGATTTAATAAAATCATCGTAACAGTCCTTGCACATCCATTGATTGATTACCGCCACATAATAGCCCACGGACGTAGGTCTGTTACACATATCGCAAATACCTAAGCACCCGTATCTGGTAAGCTTATCCATCATCTCCTGTCTTGTTATTTCAAGTACCTTGAATCCCTTGTAATTATCAACTACTTTTGCCATTGTTATTATTGTTTTGTTTAATGATAAAATAATCCGCTATATCCATTCCCTCATTTATATTGGGTTTTGATTCAAGAAAATCACTTATCTCGATATTCATCCCCCTCATATCCCTATCCACCTTCTTCTTCCACTCGTTAAACGCCGATCCCTTGTCAGGATATAACACTATCCTCCTGCGCCCCAATGTCTCTATCATCTCCCTTTTCAGCATATGGATGCCTCCGCATGCCATGAAAAGTCTATTTGGATATACAATGTTGCATATGACCGCCGTCTTCTCAGACTCAACTATATATACCGGAGCGTCTTTAGGATAGAAGTTGACAAGAAACTCACCGAACAAACATTGTCTCAATAAATAATCCTGACCATTCATGACATGAACCCAACACACATGATCCATAGGAATCTTCACCCTCTTGCCATCAGGACCATAATCCATTATCTTACCTGTCCGGATCGTCCAACTCTTGTCAAGTTGCCAGAACACGCAACATTTACCCCAATCCCCAAACCTCATCATCCCTACTTTATAGAGATTAAACGCCTTGTTGGTATGATATGACCCGAATATATTGGATAAATAATCTTGAAGATCCGATGTCTCGAAAGGATTAAGCGTATCAAACATCTTACTCACCGGAATACAATTGGCTATATCCGGGTCCACCGGGGGTCTGTATCTTCTTAATACTTTATTTGAGTCTACAAAAAGGTCGTTGTCTTTAAGCTCATTCCCTGTAGGGTATTTAAAATAACCACACCTGTTTTTATGATCACATACCCCAAACTGCTCTCCAACGATCTGACCGGTGGTCACATCCACGTACGGCGTAAAACACTTATCCTTGCCGCATTGCGGGCACGTCAGCTTCCTCCTTGGCTTGCTATGATCCAGCTCATACCGATGAACGCTCTTATTGAACTCCCTAAATTCCATCACCCTCTCCTCTCATTCATGACTCTATATATATAGTCCCTCAGCGGTTCTTTCCTTATCAACTTATTAACGTCAAACTCGCCTTCTATATCTAAGGATCCGATTCTTGATGTAACCGTATAATTAGTTTTCTCGAACTTATACTTTCCTTGAAGATATACTACGGTAGCCATATTCAATATAGGGTTGTCGGTCTGCCTTTTCAACTTATATTGGCTGGTCTTTACGGTAGGATCACCCGGAGCGAAGTTATATATCTCCTCTATCTCCAATATCTTTCCGTAATTTTCCAGTATCATTCTTCTATATAATTCAAGTTGGAAAGCATACTCGTCATAGAAATTGCCTTTCCTGTTTGATTTGAAGTCCAATATAGCGAATATCCTCCTGCATCTCTTTATCTTCTTTTTCTCCGTCTTAGGCTGACCTTTCCTGGCTCCCGTCTTATATAACTCTCCTGTCTCGACTTCTATCTCCACCATCTCCGGCTCGCTATCCATCTCCACCACGGCGTCCACCGAAGAAGCTATCTTCAATCTTCTTGACCTCAACATCTTCTCGATCAATACAGGTTTTACATGTCTTTCCTTGCAGAATATCGCGAATGATATCAGATCCTCTATCAGCTCATCAATGTTATCCACTAATATCCGCTCCATCCTATACTTGTCTATTCTTAGCTTAGCCTCCTTGACAGCCTTCCTTATCCACGTCGGGATCAGCTTTATCTTAACCCTGGTCAGATACAACCCAAATAGATAATGCATGATAGTACCTAAGTCAGCCCTGTAGTTAGCGTACTCATCAGGGTCCTTACCTTTGAGCCTCATCTCATTCTTCCACTTCTCCAAGGCTCCGGACGTATCACAATACCCATTGGCGATATTGTTAGTGGCTCCATCGTATATGATAGGATACCCATCAACATCCATCTCATAATACACACGTTTGCCAGCGACAGTCATTCTATATAACACCGGTGTCGGGATATCCTTGATCCATTCAGCGGCATAATACTGTTGTTCGGTCTCCAGATCATACTCAACTTCCACTTCCTCTTTAGACTCTTTTTTAGGCTCTTCATCAGGCTTTTCCTCCTCGACCATATCTTTCTTTGGAACCGTTGACAAAACGTCTAATATGCCAAAGAAGGCGGTAAATTTAGGATCTGTGTGATATGATCTTAATATTGGTAATGATGATCGCCACGCAGAAAGCATATTCATAATTAAACCAGATCTATCCTCTAGAGCTACCTTGCTATCACTTACCATCGTTATATTTATATGATGCCTGTTTTCTAAACGAGAAATCATATCCTCTATCGATTCTTGGTCACTTATGACTTCCATGACCGAACCTTTTCTATATATTGTATCACTTATAGCCTCGTATCCAAGAACTATAAGTATGTTTTGTTTTCTTCTATCCATGATAATAATCTGGTTTTTAATTTACCATCTTCCTCGACTTCAGGTGCGAGATCCCTCATTTTCTTAGCTATGAATAGCCATGTGTTACCAAACTCTTTTAGGAGCTGGTCAAAATCCATTGTATCTAACAGATAGTCGAATCTAGTATGTTCGTCTATTGTCAAATAAACGATGTTATCATTGTTCTCAGCTACCGACTTATATCTCCTTTTAGGATATAAGTGGCATATGTTACTTACTCCAGGGCATGGTATATACATCCCTGTAATGGACCTTCTCGTTACGCTCAATCTCGCTACATGAGCACCAAAGAAGACGGCTAGGCTCTTCCCCTTCGGCTTGGCCTTCACCCGTATCGCCACCCTTTCCTTTGGCGGTAGTTCCTTGGCTCTGCATGCTGGGCACAACCCCTTACTCCTTATGGCTACCATCCTCCCACACCTCTCACATGGCAACATCCTACCCTTCATGCTTTTTTCTTTTTATAGATTTTATTGAACTCCATGAGACTCATAGCCCTATATTTCTTAAGCCTATTAATCTTACCCTCAGTCCAATCATAGTCCTTGAAGTTGATGATTGTATCGAATATCTGAGCCAGCTCCCGGATATTAAAGTTCCTGTTCTGTATTTTTTTATAGAACCCGGACCTACTATACCCTAACTTGGAAGCCAGATAAGTCTTATTAGATAATGTGAGGATACGATAAATCGTACCCTCCATCTTACTTATCTCCATCAACTTCTCGGCTATGGATGATGTGGTTTCATAGCTAGCTTTATTGCTTACTATTCTCATTTTTCTCCGGATTCCTGATCTTACCATCAAACTCATAGAAGTCCATTAGCTTCTTCTCCTCCTTGATACAGGTAACGATAAAGTCTGATATAGTACCCTTCATGCCCTCCTCGAAGTTCTTCTTGGCATGATCAAGATCATTGGCCCGAACGATGTAATTAAACGCCTTGCGTTTCTCATTGCCCGATTTCTCGTCCACCGTAACATAATCAGCCGTGACTTTATAGAATCGGTCTCCATCCATGGCAAACAATTCAGCTATCCGGAATCTCTTGATATCCACGCTAAACTCACCGGAGATGAATGGTCTCATTTCCTCTATGATTCTAGCCTCACATTCGGTATAAGAAAGGGCATCTACTAAATACTCTTCCTTTACCTTCTTCTTCATGCCGTTCTCGGCATCGGTCTCATAAGAAACCGTACATTTAAACCAATTGTGCATCTTATTAATCTATGTTATTGTTAAACAATGGGTAATCCTTTATCCCTTCACGAATATATCTCTCCGTATCATCATCCACGTCATAAGCCTTCTTGAAAAATATCATAGCCTTGTCCGTGTCGTGATCCACCAACGGAAGATATTCCTTTACGAAAAGAACTTTAAGATGGTTCATGCGATCAATATTGCGCCTTGCATCAATTACCTTTGTCCATATCTCGGCACGGATTTCACCCATCTTTTTTACATTCTCTTTGTATTCGTTTACCTGATCATTATACTCCTCCTCGATCTCGTTGTTCTTATCCTTGACAGACTTATAAGCGTCCTTATCTTTCGTGTCAAACATCGGAACATGCTTGATATTGATTATATCCAATTTACTATATAGCTCCTCATTGGATATAGTGAAATCATATCTAATCCTATATAGATCAAAGTCACTTAAGAACTTAGCTATTTTAATAGCATTATCCTGATCAAGAACGGCTATATTCAAGCCTTCTAAATAGTAGAAGAAATGGGATGGAGAAATAGGCTTACAGTCATATGTCCTCATGATTGGAGGCTCATTCATAAACCTGACACCTTCCTCCATACATCTTGTTACGATCAATTTCTCTACCTGCTCATCAGTAAGATCATATATCTCCTGATCGGTCATCTTATCAATTGTCTTCATCATCCTCATCCTCCGATATCGTTATAGCCTTTGTAAACTTTTGTTTATAGACCTCACTCATAAGGCAGGCGAAAGTCCTATCGTCCATACTAGCCATAGTATTGACTTCTACCGTCAGATCCATCTCAATGTTCTTTACCGTAATTTCATAGTTATCATCATCTTCTTTATAGAAAATGACTTTACCACCATACTCGAAACCATCATCCTCGGCCTTAACCATATCGATGATCTTCTCTAACTCCTTTACAAATTTACTCTTTTTCATATGTGTAATTTTTATGTGTCTACAAAAGTAGACATTTTGTTTTTAAATTAAATTAAATAAACATTATTAATGGTTAATATGTTTCTTTTGTTTCATCAACCATATTTTGCCCCTTGATAAACTCAACACAGCATTTATCCACCCTTGTTATCTCCCGATAATCATCGGTACGAATACCGTATCCTTTATAGCTTTTGGTTATAGTACATATCTCCCCTTTTTCTATAACTGTACCTCCTTTACTTTTCAAAGGACAAAGAGTTCTTACTTTCGCTCCTATTATCTTTCCCATATACTTATATTTTTAAGTTTCTCCATCCCCATATTATTATCCTCCATATATCTTAAGCCCTTTTATGTTGTATTTGCTTATATCTGCGCACAAATCACACCCTCCATAACAACAACACCACGAGCAAAAGGCTAGTCGCTCCTGCTCTGGCCTGCCTTGAAACTCCACCGCCGCCCTATACCATGCAGGGGACAATACCCTGACCTTCTCCGGTACGGGCGGCGTCATGAGCACCGATCTCCGCCTTCCTTTGGTATCTTCCCTATTTCTCATTTGGATTGTCCTTTAACAACTCGGCTATCTTATCTTCCTTCAACATATTTTGCTTTCTCATGTTATCTACGACAAAGGCAGCGAACGCCATATCATACCTTTTCCTTAGCTCATCGATAAAAGACTTGGCTCTTGAGCTTATCATTGTCTCAACGTTGTCATCCACGATCTTTTTGATCCTGCTTCTTATAAGCTCATCTACTGTTAGCTTCTCTTCCCTATAATCAACCCTAAATATGTATTTATTCTTGCTAGCGTTCTCGATCAGATCATTCATTGACTCCCTTGCTATATCTATAAGCTTATCTGATATCGGCTTGGATATATCCTTTATCAACTCATTCTTGAACCTCTCCTTAAGCTCATATACTATCGAGCATCTTACCGACTTGGTAAACTCTTCTTTCAATGATATATCATCATACATAGATTCATTGAATACATCCTCTAAATTTAATTCTACTTGAATTTTCATATTATTATATTTTAAGTTATTACTTTAATCTTTCATCAATCGCCAAATCAAATATCTTACCAAGACATTTCCTCATCTCCTCTGCATACTCAAACAGGTCCTCTTTTGAAAGATCCCTGCGCTGCCAATCATACATATTTGTATATGAAGAAATAGCCTTATCCTCTATCTCCTCAAGCACTTTTTTAATAGACTTGTCTTTTTTTTGGCACATTTTTATCTTCTTCTCTCCCATATCTAGTAAATATAAATATTATATAATCGCCTGTTTTATATCCCTACATCCGCCCCATTCTCCATAACCCAATTATCCGTATCACAATGCCATCAATACCCTGTCTTGGAATCCTCTTTATGAGAGTGGGATCCACATGTGGCGCACCAATAATTATCATCCATATCATATTCATAACTTTTATCCTCATGTATCTTGGCTACTCTGGCTATTCTATCCATTAACAATTCATTTAGATAAAGACATTCATAAGGCCTATCTTCCTCCCCTAATATATAAAGATCGATATCCATCATACGCCCCATCCTGTCCGTGCACATGCGCTCGGCGGCATGGCACACATTCCCTTCCGGCATCCCCGGGACTATCTCCCGGATCACCGCCTCCATCTTCTCTTGGTATTCGGTATCTACCTTAGCTACCAAATCCTCTAATTTGTCTATTAAACTCATGATCTTTTTACTTCTTTATATATGACATTCGTATTGTCTTTCCTGTCTATATCACAACAACAAGAATACGTGCAGTAATAACCCTTATTATTAAATACACATCCATCACAACTGCTATCATCAACTTCTATTACCTCCAATTCTATTTTCTCCATGCCGGTATTATATTTAAATATACTACCTATCTTATGATATCCTATATCCTTCAAATACCTTATATGATTATTTTCGTTAAATAATTGGTTGATAAATACATCCATTTTATCGTTTGGACCATTTTTATCTAATAACCCCTCGCACTCATTTTTATTAAATCCAAATGATACCATAAAGTATCTTGCCATATCAAGTCTTTCCAGTTCCACCAATTTTTGTATGCATAGCCATATTCCTTGTCTTATGCCTTCCTGCTCAGCCTTATCAATCGTACTTTTATTCATAATTCTATTTTCTTAAAAATTACACTTTTATCATCCTCTCTAACACTACTAAAACACCTCATGTTACTACAGATACTCGTATCCACAAAACAACATTTACTACAAATGTCATTCCTGATGACTGTCTGACATGCTACCGCTTTTATAATTTTATTATTTATCCTAAAAGAGTGAACTACGCCTATCCCCGGATCCAGAGGACGATCATTACGATATACATCATCCATCTTATCTATCCTTACGACTATTATATTATCATTCGTCTCACGCTCACTCTTATTACATCCTTTACATAATATCTCGCTATTTGATAAATAACATCCATTACACCCCAGCCTTGATCTTTTTACAGCCTTGATCTCCACCATCTCCTTTTGATTGTTCATGAAGCTATATGTATCACCTACTTTCATTGTAGATATATCTATATCAATCATCTGATTATCCTCATCTAAATCTATCTTACGACCGAATATCGTATCAATAAACTCAAGCATCTCATCATCAAACGACCCACTTTCCTCTTGTAGCTTTCTACACTCATCCTCAGTCAATCCACAAGAAGATACCAGCTCCTCCGCGGCTTGCGTCCATCGCCCGTCGTGGGCTAGCTCCTGAACCGCCAGCCATATCCCTTGGTTCATGCCCTTCATTCTTGCCTTATCTAAAATATCCTTATCCTCCATATTCTCAATCATTTAAATTCTTGTTTATTATAACAATCTCTATATCGTTTAACATCTTATCTTTTAATACTTTTTCTACCATTCTTGGGATGACATTAAAATCTTTATTTTTAAGCTCATTCTCCACCATAAACTTAATCCACTGCTCTAAATTATTATCATTCCCATAAGTATTACGTATACACCTCTCGACATATTGTCTTATATCAGATCTAATTGCATTGATTATATCTTCCTTGGTAAGCCCAAGCTCATTATGGATATAATTCTTTATCGCTTTATATTCTTTACTCATGGCTTTTTATTGTTACGATCTCTATTGGCTCATTGGCGAAAGTCAATGGACCACCTATTATTCTCTCGATTGTTCCGTTGGGTAATGTTACACCATAATCATCATCCCTTACCTCATCCTGATGAACACCCGCGCTATAATCATATGGATCATCATAAACAAGTTCCCATCTAAGCATAGGTATTTTCCATGTATCCTCTACCCTATCATAGATAGGACAATCATTAAACACAAGCTCCTCCCCGTTTCTGTTAACTGCTAAATATGCCATAAATATCCTCCCTAAATTACTATTTCCAAAAAACTATACATCCATTCTGATCCAATTATGGTTATTGTAGCTCTCATATGATTCTTCGTTTAATATGACTATTTTAACCTTGAATTCCAATACATGATTTATCATATCATCATCCACCATATTATCCTCATTGATAACACCTTCGCTCATAAGATCTAGGTAATCCGGTTCAGCCAAATCACATATTACCTCCCCATCCTTGTTCATGATCCCATATATATAACCATCTAATTTCTCTACCATATCATTATATGTATCGAAAATATAAACAATATGATAATTATCATATTTTCTTTTAGCATATTCACGCACATCCATTTCCATAACCTCATCATCATCACTCCCTGTATAATACTCAAGTGTATCCATTACCACTACCGGCCATCCTACCTCCTTGGATATGGTAAAGATTTCGTTGATGACCTCCTTCATGTGAACTTCGCCATATTTCCCATTGTTAAACTCATGCATCGCATAAGTCAACTCATGAATATTATGACAAATCAGCCCTATAGGTTTATTTTGCCCCTGTTTGATTCTATCTTTTGTATCCATATTTATCTCTCCTATCCACTCATCCTTTTTAATAAAATTCTCCCATGATAGATCAACATCGTTGTAATGCTTGCAACAAACATTCTGGATTCTTTCTATCAAAGGAGTAAGCCATAACTGAATTATTCCATAACGAGTCTGAATTATTCTGCATAGATTTATTTTTATTATCTCCATGTCATCAATACTAGGAGATGTGTTGTTATCGTCACATCTATCTAATATCGTTTGAATTATAGCCAAATATTGATCCATATCTTTATGTTTTTAATTTGTTATTGTCTTTTGTCCCTAATATCCCCAGCCGCTATCCATAACAATCTCATCAAATTAGTTTCATGATCAGTACAATCCCAATCACAATACTCCTCCATTTCTATTTTCAGCAACTCCGGATCAATAGCATTTAATTGTTCCCTTATCTCGGTCAATTCCATACATCTTCTTACATCCTCCTCGCAATCTCCTATATGCCAGCAACAATCAACTATATATTCATTAAGTTGCAATTCTATTCTTCCATTGCCACTTAACCAAAAATAATCATTTCCAAATTCATTCATACACATATCATTTATCCTCCATTATTATCTTTATCCATATCTTAAAATGATTCCAGTTATTTTTAAGCTCATTAATATCATATGCCTCAGCCGAATGACCACTATCCGATCTTTTTACAACTGACATAATACTTTCCGCTTGCACGCTCCAATGATGATAACAGTCTGTCCCGCACCCACACGCCGTGGCTCTCCCGTTATCGAACTCCCAGACTAGAGGCCGGAGGCCGCATCGTGGACACGGCAACCATTCTATTGGATTCTCCGGCTTCTCGTAAGTATTAATACACTTATATTCTTTTGCTATCATAGTCAATCCTACGGAATTGATCTGAGCTTTTGATCTCTCATCTCATTCTTATCCTTGAACATCATTATCCTATTTACAATCCCCTCCGATTCCATGTATGTAGAGAATCCATGTATCCTTAGATATTGGATAGCTGATAATGATTTCTCCAATATCTCCCTATATTCCATATCTGTTTTAACTGCTTTCTCCATGATCTTTTTCCTCCATTTCTTCTAATATGATTTTAGCTAGATATACTATCTCGCTAATCTGGTCGTAATAAACATTCACTCCCTCAATTTTCTCATTATCGTCATCATATCCATCAACCATCAAATTATCCTCTCCTGATAAGTATATAGATGTTATTGATAAACAAACCAATCCATTATCAGTGAAGATCCTTATCTCTGCCGGGGAATCACGTTCATCTTCCATATTATTCAGATCAAGATTAAGCCTTCCTGTTTTCTTGATCAAATCAACCATAGCTCCATAAGCTACTACGTTCGCATTTAATAGCATTTTATTTAATGCATTTACTCTTTCTATGTCCTTCATAAATCCCGCCCCCTTTGTATTACATCGTTATATGTTATCCCATTATCTTGAATCAGTTTCATAAAAGAATTTTCGGTATAAGCCGGAGATTCCCCTCTGTTAGCCCTCTCTATATTCTCACTCATCATCCCCATAGCCTCGATCAAGGCTGCTGAGGAGTTGGCTATCAACTTAGCCGCTTCCATTATCTTATTATCGTCCATAATCATATTACTTTAACTTCCTTGTTCCACAAATGTCTTTCGTATATTAAAGTGACTTCTATTAGAATGCCGGTATCTCCTCCCCAATAATTAAGTATTTGACTTCTACGCTTATGATGCAATTCTTGTATTCCTTCTCTGCTTTTGTCGTAAGGAGAAAAATCGGATAATTCTACTGTTCCCATTTCCCTATCTTATTTTACAAAAGATGTTCGTTACCTTCATAAGGAATACAATAGATCCATCCCGTCCCATTTAAGCATTCATATCTTTCTTCTTTATATTGAGCATCAGCAATTTTCCTAACAAACAAACTTACGTGCCAATCATCTTCTTCTGTATCTCTTACTAAAACTTTATCAAATGGCTTGAATTTATATTCTGGTTCTATTTCAATACCAAAGAATTGTTTCAAATATATTTTGGCTTTAGGTTCTTCGCTTGTTTTAAGAGCACCAATAAACTCTTGCCTTTCATCCTCAGTAGCAAATCTGTATCTCTCAATATTATTTTGATTGGCAGCCCCATTGAAATATAAATAACCCCCTTCTCCCCAAGAGGCATGATAAGACGTAAGGTATTCCCCGTTCGTATTCAATATGAATAAGTAATCACCTTCTTCATTGCTCAATACATCCCCATCCTTAAATGTCGTATATTCCGGAATATTAATACAAAGCCTACATCCTTTTACTCCTAGCCCATTATCAGAGAACCAGTCTGATATTATACCATGATCAGAACAAATCACCCCTAGTGCACTAAACTCTATCCTATCTTTATTATAATACACTAACTTTACCTTATAATTATTTCCGACCGTTACAATCTCACCATCGCATTCACCATTGCTGATTTTCTTTGCCAGCTCTAAGTCAAATGGTTTTGTTATCATTCTCTTTCCCATAATTTTACATGTATTTATATTGTTATTTTCCACTTTAGCTATATTATCATCTTGTCGCGATCTTGCTTTAAGGTCATCTATAGTCCTTAAATCCATATTATATGTGCATAGATGAGCGTTCCCGTAACCAGTTAAATTGTTTATTGCAGCCACATGATATCCACCACCTATTTTATACACTTCCTTGACCTCCCATATATCCCTGCTATCATATTTATATCTATTGTTCTGGTCTATAAAATCTTGCTTTATAGATACCATATCTCCTTTTTTAATATTCATATCTTCTTATGTGTTTATATATTATTTGCCTGTCCAGCCAATCCAACGAACATAGGCCGACGCCTCGCCCCCTCCGCCCGTCTTACCTATACACGCCAGCTCCACCGGCAACGCCATCCATGATATTTTGGATATCCCCGTACCTCTAGGTACGATTAATTCCTTATTTTGGGTCATGATTCTTTTTTTTTTAAAATTTATATCAAATTCCCGTATATTAAGTATCTCTTTGAGAACCATCTCTCTAATGAAACAACCCATTTTATGTATTTCATCTTCATTGGATATCCCCCACACTTCAACTGCCGCATGAATCGTATCTTTCATAGAGAAACAGATCTGAGTCCAATCACTATATTCTCTTTCATCGTTTAAAATATCTTGTATCCTTCTTTCGCAATGTTCTATATATTCTTTATTGAAATTACTCATAACTTTTCAATGATTTTAATTATAAATTTTCTACTTATAGGTATTTTATATGAACTCCCATCCTTGATACGCTTTACAAAATATACAGGATCTCTCAATTTAAAATTCCCTCCCAATAAATCCACCAGATATTGTTTCCAATTATCCACAGGGATATTATTAGGTTTTTCAAACAAAATTTTAGCTCCATATTCCCAATCATAAAATTCTGGACCCCATGTATTCCCAATTAGATCAGAGCAACGTATAACAAAACATCCAGATCCTAATCTCTTTACTGGACATTCTTTGATCGTTTCTGATATAGCAACCATAATAATAGCGATCAACTTTTGCTCTATAGCTCGCTTCTCTTTATTGATAGCAAGCAATTCTTGTTCTATTTCTTGTAGTTCTTTATTCATAAGATTATGATTTTAAAATATTATCCACAAATTCAGTTATTCTTTTTACAGATTCTCTGGAAAGCGTATATCGTTTCCAGTTCCACCGGAAATGGGACTTGGGCAAATTATGGGTAGATAGTTTTTCGTTACCATCTTTATTTGTCCATTCGTAATTGTCCTCATAATTATATACTCTTATCCCTGCTTTCGGTCCATTGCGGAAACTATACAACATTCTAATAACAGAGTCAAAATCCGTATTTATTATTAATAGCATGTGATTCACCTTGTCAACTAACGCCTGATCTTCTTCGGACAATTCTCCTTCCTTAGCGATCTGACGGATCGACCATGTTTTCAATTCTGAATACTTAACAAAACTAAGTTTACCGGGGATCATACGCAATTTATTATCTCTATGTAGCAGATTTCTCAAATCTTCCACAAATTGTTCTTTCAGCTTCTTTTGTCCAAGCAAGGCTGAATATATACTAACTGCTTTCATTACACAATAATCTCATAAACACGTTCCATATAATACCAATCCCAATAAATAGCGGCTATTCTTGTATTTTCAGATACCAAATAACCCATAAACTCATATCTTTCCATATTAACCAAAAGCTTTTAATATTGCACCAAATGAATCAAACTTAACTCCAAAAGTATCATGCGTATCTTGAGAGCCACACTCGCACTCTCCCGCTCTCTGCCCCGATCCGCACTCGCATAGGTCTATCCCCCAGTGGTTGATGCAGTGGTCGCAGCAATAAGATTCAGGTAACCATACGACTCCGCTGGTGTCTAAATTCAATCCCTCGAACGTCTCCCAAAACATGCTATTGGAAGCACTATTGCTAAATTTTATAGTGATCGCACCGCCCAAACACTTTCTTAAAAGTATGACGATCTGCCTTATTTTCGAATTTACGCATTCGTCTAATCCATTCATATCCGTGTCTCACTAAACCCAATCCCCTAGCTTCATCGAAGCTCCCATTCTCCTCAATCCATTTATTCACATCTATCAACATATTCATTTCATAATACTACGTTAAACCTCTCATTTAAACTATCTAAAGCTCTTTGATACTCTTCTTCCCTATCGAATTTAATTTGAGTACTATTATCCAAGCCAAAGGACAAGTGAAAGGATATGACCCAGCCCGATCCGTCCACGGACTGCCCCTTGGGCGCCCATGACATCACCTGCTTCTTGGATATATACCAATTCCCTATCTGCACGAAGTCAGGATAGTTATTAATCAAATACCTTATCTGGATGTTCAGATAATCTATATTATCAAAAGAAACTATGTGATATTTGTTTCTTATCCTTATTTTCAGAAAAGGATTGCTCCCATAATACGCAGCAAATGCCGACACCACTGAGATAGGATACCTAACGTCTTTTATTATTATCCATTTCATATATAACACCTCCTCTTAATCATTGATCCATTCCACAAAAATTCCCCCTTTCAGACTGTAATATGTATCTGCTTTTATCTTTTCTCCATCAACAAATTCCGTTTTTACACAAATGGGAATATATCTTTGTTTTTCCTTAGAATAAGACCATTCGGATAGTGTTATCCATGATCCTTTTGAGGCTTTTGCTGCTGAGTCAATACCTGCGCACATGATGACACAGCCTTCGCCAGTGCTGTCAATCTTGGCATTGTCGCCGGATGAGCCAATCTTGGCATTGTCGCCGGATGAGCCAATCTTGGCACTATAGCCGGATGAACCAATCTGGGCATTGTCGCCGGATGAGCCAATCTTGGCATTGTTGCCGGATGAACCAATCTTGGCACCGTAACCGGACGAACCAATCTGGGCATCGTTGCCGGATGA